>Ga0255743_10000378_pt1 | contig 40393 bp, 50 predicted proteins | sample 101ome_19_FD_179950 | JGI IMG/M metagenome (GOLD analysis project Ga0255743, IMG submission 179950) | Coastal salt marsh microbial communities from the Groves Creek Marsh, Skidaway Island, Georgia - 101405AT metaG (version 2) | ecosystem: Environmental > Aquatic > Marine > Intertidal zone >... | reverse complement strand
TTTACAAAATGTATAGGGTCTTCCATACATTTAGCAATCTCTCTTATTTGTTCTTCGGTGTATTCTTGTTTGAGATTTGCTTTGTAAAGATTAGGATTACCTAAGTACGCTTCACTCATCATTTACCTTTTTAAAATCTTTATCTTCTTCACTTTGAACTTGTGTGTTTTTGTTCTTTAGCATTTTATGTAATTCTGCTGATGAACCTACAAACAAGGCCTGTTTAATGTTTGTATTATTTGTTTTGTTAGGAACGTCTTTTAATGTTTTAAGTTTGCCTTGTAAGTCTTGTAGTTTATCAACTGTATCAGCAACTTGTTTAATAAGATTACCTGCAACTTCATAAGCACGAGGATGTTGACTTTCGTTTGCAATATCAAGTATACCTTGAATTGCGTCTTGGCCTCGTTCTATAAGATTGTAATAATTTTCTCTACTGTATTTGTAATCATTATCTACATCCTCTTTTTCTTTATCTTCCATTCTAGGAACAGGAGGAGTGTATTCTTTTTTAACTACAGCTTTAGTAACAGGCTTTTGTTCAGTAGAGATACCAAGAGCTTCATTTATTTTGTCGTCTATACTCATAATTATTCATCATCATCACTTGTTGGATTATAGTTTTTAGAGTCAGTAAAGGTACTTATAGTTGTAGTAAACCCAAAATCATCATTTGCATCAGCACTTGTTGGATTAGGAACGACAACTATTCTTTCTTCTCTTTTACTAGTTGTATCTGTATCAGAATATAAATCAGATTGTGTTTCTTTAATAACTTTGCCAGAATATATTGGACCATATAAGTATGTTTTAGCAGTAAACCCTAAAGTATAATTAACTGCTCGTCTAGTTGTAAACGAACCATCGTAACTATCTTCATAGTTTACACTATTTAAAGTTATAGGTACATCTCTTTTAATTCCCATTTCAGGTATTGCATTAATTGTAACTGTATAATCTGGCTGAAAATAAGGTAAAATTTGTTCTATAATTTGTAGTCCACCTTCAGCAGTTGCTGTAAATGAATATAAATTAAAACTTATATTGTATGGAACAGGGTTATATTGGTAATACATTTTACTTGCATCTGAAGTATTAACATTTTTAAATTTACCAACTCTTTGTAGTTTACGACCTGCATCATAAGATATTCCTGATATTTCAAAACCCATACGAGGTAAAGTTATTGAAAATTCTTTTTGCGTTAAGTCTGGTTGTTGCTCTAATCTTACTAAAAACTTTTCTTTTGGAGAGTATGATAAAGGTACTTTTATTTTTTGTACAACATCACCATCACTGTTTGTTCTATGAATAATTATATTGTTAAATATTGTACCAAATGCAACAACAACTTTTCTTAATGACTCGTGGTAAAATCTTCTTCCAAACATTATAAACTTTCCTCATCTACTTCACCAAAAGGATTTCTTTCTGTAAAGTCTAGTATATCATCATCTGTTGAAACAGTACCAAAACCAGCATCTGATTCATATGTATCATTATCGGCATAATCTCTTGTCTGAGCAGCCAAATTAAATGTATCGTTTTCTAATATTAGATGATCAATATTACCTAATGTTGTATCTGTTGATTCTAATAACATTGCACTACCATCCTCTAATTGTAACTGATTTTGTAATAGATCAATAGATAGATTAGTTTCAGCTTCATTAAGTTGAGGTATAGTACCTTGAATTTTTTCCGAACTGTACTCAAATTTAGTAGCACGTAATTTATAAACTGGTAAATTACCTAATTGAAAGAATGGTTCCTGATCTTCAACAAATTGTATTTCAAAAAAAGAATTAAATAAAGGTACGTATATTAAATCACCTTCGTTAGGTCTACCGTCTTTAATTAATGTTGCTGTATTATCTACTTGATTTTGCCATCTTCGTTTTGCAATAACAAATGTTGTGTCATCTCTTATTTCTAAACCAAATTTAGAAATTAATTCTTGTTCACCTTGGAATCCTTCAGTAGTTTCAATATACATTTCAACTAAATATGAGTCATCAAACTTAGAAAGTACATCTTCACCTAAAATTAAATCCTGATTAACTAATGTTCGTGGTAAGTAAAATACATCTTGGCCATATATCTTTAGGCCTTCTATAATTAAATCTTCGTGTAATCTTTTTTCTGAATCACTTCCGATCCCATTGCCACCTTGAAAGTAATGATTAACTGGCATGGCATTATCCTATCATGTATGTTACAGGCGTTTCGTATGTGCCTCTTATTTCTTCTTCTAATTTTCTTATATCTTCTTGTGCTTCTGAAAATAATTGTTGACCATTTAGTGATACTCCACCAATCATAGTCACACCATTAAATTTTGATAGGTTTGCACCCCATTGTCTTTTAAATAAGGCTGTGACATATCTTTTTAAGTATATGTCATTATAAACATCTGTCATAACTGTAGGGTCTAGTTTTCTAAAACATTCAATTACAAGATACTCTCCAACAGATATATCAGTTTTCCAATCCATATCCACATACAATCTATTATTGTATTGATTAAATCTTATAGGTTTCTCACCTACTAATATGTGATCTAAAAAATCTAAATGTTTCATCACCATTTCATAATGAATAATTGATGTTGATGAAAAATCATACAGATCGTTTAATCTCATTTGATATCGTATATCAAACATATTTTGATTGCCTCTATTTGATAGAGGAAATATTCTTGTAACTGCTAATACAGCTTCTGGTACCACTATGAAATTATTTTGTTCAGTCCATGTAGTAGTTACAGAATTTTTAGTTATACTTGAAGATGTATCTCCATCAGGAGATTTAATTCTATCTACGTCTGCTTGAGTAACTTGATATTTTAGATATGTTCTTTCAACACCATCATAGTGATATTGTGCAAAATATTGTAATGCTTCATCTAATCTATCTTCTAATTGATCATCATCTACATTGATTTCAATTACAGGTTTCCCTAGTGTTCTTAGGGCATACTGTTTTAATTCTTCTCTTGTTGATGGATTTGCCATAGTATTCCTTTATAATTCTATGGTATATTTATAAGAATAAAAATATATGTTTTAGTTTTTTTAAAAGATAAGTTATTAATTAAATCAGTTAATATAATCAAAGGCAATAATCAAATCATCACAACCATAATTATAATTTTCATTTATTTTTATATCCTGATGCCGATGATCGCAATAATGATTAGACTTATAATTAACACCAAAAATACCGATATTTTTGCTACGACTAATACAAGGAGTTATTGAGAACATTTTTTTATCTTTTTTCATTTTAATAGATAAGTTATGATCCCACCCGTTTTGATATGTATGATCCCAAAATGATTTTATAAAATTATTCCAATTGATTTTTGTAGTTCCCCATCCCCAAGGAACAAAAAGATTATTTTTGAATAACTTTGTACTAAGTTGTACATCATCATTTGAAAAAGACCTACTAAATAAATTATAAAAAATAACTGATGAAATATTTTTTGTTTTATTATGCATATACTCTAATAATTTTAAACTATCTTTTGCAACTACAATATCATCTTCAGCCATAACAACAAAATCATATTTTAAGTTGTCAAAAGAATAACTTAATGCATTATACATAGCAGCATTCACACCTTGTTTTGGATTACTAATTTTAATTTGTACTTTTTGTTTTGAAGGATTAACTTTCTCTTTAATAAATTTTCTTATAAGATTTTTAATTTCCTGTGTTTTATCAGAATAATCTAAGAAGAAATATAAATCATACTCATTTATTTTATCTACATTTTTCCATGAGTTTAATACTTCTGAAAAATAATTTGGACGATTGTATGCTATAAAATTTATACATTTTTTCATATTAGTTTACCATAAATATCATTATGAATATATTTATAAATGGTCTACAAAGAACAGGCACCAATTACGTCTTTAAGTTGTTTCAACAAAATCTACCTAGTATAGAATTTAAAGAGGATACTCATCATCCCTATTATCATAAACATGATTTATATAATCTTAAAAATCCTTTTACAGACAAATATTCAGATAAAATATTAACGATTATTAAACATCCTTATAGTTGGGTCGAAAGTATTTGTTTTCGTAATTGTGTGGATATTAAGACTTTCTTTCCTAATTATAATCTACATAATCAAAAAGATCACTGTGGCCCATTTTCAATCAACTTAAAAAATCTGTGTAAATTATACTATGATTGGTATAACACTTGGTTAGATGTACCACAAGTTAACTTAATACCCTATGAAAGATTATTAGCAGAAAGAGATGTAAGAAGAAATATCAAAAGAATATTTAATATATATCCTAAAACGATACACATACCCCAAAAAGTGTCTATGTCTGATGATTGGGATAATAAGAGAAAAGAACTATATAAAAATTATAAAACACAATATCTAAATGCTAAAGAAAAACAAATCATTAAAGAGTGTTTACCTAAAGACTTTCTTAAACGTATTAAATATAACTTATCTTAATCTTTCTTTTAACCAATAGTTATCAATATTTGATAATAATCCTAATTCCTCATGAATTTTTATTGGTTGATGAATATTAAAATATATATCTGTATTAGATACAAGATTCCAAATATAATCTGCTCTGTATTTTACAGGTGTTTGAATTTCTATTGCCTTTTTGCAAAATGCTTTACTTGGAGAATAAGCAAAAGTACCGTAAATATCTTCATTTTTGACATATTCTTTAGCAATTCTTTTTAATCCATTATATTCTACACCATCAAAAACTAATACAGAGGTACAATAACTTTTATGAGGTTGAATATACTCAAAAATTTCATAATTATCATAATTACCTTTCATTTTAGTTTTTTGTACTCCAGTAGCATTATAAAATATAACATTACGTGAATTATTATTTATTTTTTCTGGTATATCTTTTAATTGTTGTAGTAACGTTTCATCAAAAGTAATATCATCTTCTAATATGAGAACTCGTTTCTTTTCTTTTAATATGTCTTTGTACATATTAATATGAGATAATGCACAGCCAAGAGCGCCTAAATTTAATTTTTTATCATTGTAAAGATTACTATTAGTACAATTATAATCATAAAACCTATCTACATTTTGCAATTCTTTACCATAAACAGCTTCACAAAATTTGTAATTGATTATGTTATATTTGTTTAATAATGAAATGACGTGTTTTTTTCTTTCTATGTCTTTTTTAAGATTTAAAATGTAAAGCTTCATTATATTTTTCCTTTACTTGTTTCAATATTGCGTCGTGCTCCCTTTTTTTATTTTTTCTTGTATGTATTTTTGATAAACTATTTTTAATATCTATGTTATAAAGAAATCTAGGTGTTGAATCAAAAAAAACCGAACAATTTATTTCCCTTAATTTTATAAACAAGGTATTGTCTTGCCAACCATATAATGGAATTCCTACTTTTTTAATAATTTTCGACTTTATAAACGAAGTGCCTGAAAAAGGCCCTCGATATGAACCTTCGTATGTAAACATCTCATTCCAATTTCTTTTATCTATATCACATAGTATCCAATCGCGTCCATCGGTTCTTTTAAAACTTATAGCGTGAATATCGTAGTTATCATTAATATTATCTAAATAGTTAGGAAACATAATATCATCTATGTCAGAGAAACAATACCAATCACAATTACAATGATCTACAGCAGCCTGTCTAAACGCAGTTATTGGATAAGGTTTAAAATTTGGATCTGCTAATATTACTTCATAAGGACAGTCTGAAAGGGATTTATCTGAAACTACGAATATTTGATCAGGTTTTGTATTAAGTAATTCAACCTGTTTAATCCAATCTTTACCATACTTTTCCCAATAACCACCCCAAGCACAGGTATATAATGTTTTAGTAGTTCTATTACTCATCTATAAGGAACCCAATCTGGATCAATTCTAAACGTATATGGAAGGCCAAACATATATAATTTAGGATTTTCATACATTGTTTCTTGTAAATATCTTCCAAAAATTCTAGACCACGATATAGGATAATGGCCATACTTATCATAGTCTATAACTTTCTTTTCTCCTCCACCACCACCAAATCCACCAGGTATGGCTCTTTGGTGATATGTTCCTGGATTATCAATTAATTGTGGATAGATGCTGTTTAAATATCCAATAATTTTATCATACCATAAGTTTGCAAATTTTGTGTTAGGTTTAAAAATATATCTACAAGCACCTGCAAGTCTTTCTTTTTCTTTTAGTGACCAGTCTTTTGTCCAAACACCATACTGGCTTGAATGCTCTTGATATCCTATAAAATCTTTGTTTGAATTTTCTAATAGATCAAAATATTGATTAAAATCTTCTCTTAAATATTTTATGTCCATGTAACATCCACCGTGATGTTTCATAAAATATGGTCTTAGATATGCTGATTTATGAGTTGAACTTAATAATTTAAATCCTTTGTAAAGTAAATCAGACTTAACAATATAATTGCTTATATTTTCCTCAGTTATTAATTCAACATCAACGCCAGAATTTTTAACAATAGATTTAAAGCATTTTCTTCTATCAAACGACATTTTTGGACCAAACCAAAAACAATATATTTTTCTGTTGATCATTATTTTTAAATCATTGTTAAGATAACATCACTATCTTTTTTACTTATTGATTTGCTATATCCTAAGGATATAATGTCTGATGTGATTAGATTTAAATCACTGTTAATACTAAAAGTATCTTTTTTATCTCTTTCGAATTGAATTTCTCTAACTGCTAAATTATTTGATTTTAATTGTTCATAAACTTGTTTTAAAATCTTTGGTTCGTGTCCTTCGCAGTCGATTCTCAAATATTCTATTTCACTGATATTATACTTTTCAATCAATGAAGTTAACGTAATATAATTAATAGGATATTCATAGCAAGGCGGCGGATTTATTTGAAATTCTGGATTGATCCATTTATCTCTTGTTTTTAAAGATGAGATTCCTGCCGAAGGTAACATATCGGCTAGAAAAGAAGCAAATGTTTTGTCTTTTATCATTTGTCTACGTTGTTCTTCTGTGAAGTATTCTAACTTAGTCTGTGCTAATTGCTCAGGACTAAAATATGTATATATTAATCCAAGTCCGTTGTTATCAGATATAGCCGAGCATTCCTTTTTAATAGTAGGTGAATTAGGAATAGTGTCTAAGAATTTTTTAATTGGCTCTACTAATATACCGTCAACGTGTAATCCAAAATCGTCAATACTAGTAGCATAAAAACAAGTGCCAATATCTACAAATTTATATTTCATTACTTAACCCATTTATACGGAGTAGCATCAATAACATTCGCATTAATATTATTTTTGAATTGTTCTGCAATAAATAATACGTCATTAACCAATGAATCCTCTAATAACGTAGGATGAAAACCCAAACTTTTTAAACCATGATTTTCAACCTCAAGACTATTTTCAGCTCTTTCTTTACGTGGATTTTGTTGATAGTTTATATCTACGCCAGTTTTTTCAGATATCATTTTTGCTAGATCAATAACTGTTTTTGTTTCTGCTACTTGATTAAATATTCTTACTCGATTACTTTCTGGTGGATTCTCAACACTTCGTCTAATGCAATCTGCACTGTCTTGGATATGAATAAATGCTCTAGTTTGTCCGCCTGTTCCATGAACAGTTAAAGGATAATTAATAGCGGCTTCTACAATAAATCTATTAAGCACTGTACCCCAAATAGCATCGTAATCAAATCTATTTACAAGAGAATCGTGTTTTGTTGTATTTCTAGTTTGTGTGCCCCAAACTATTCCTTGATGAAGATCAGTTACTTTTATTCCCCAATTTTTATTATAGAATTGAAATAATATTTGATCTAAAGATTTAGTCACGTGGTAGATAGACCCTGGATCAGTTGGCCAAAGGATTTGTGTATCTGCACCTGTTGACTTGACTTGAATATCTAAATATCCTTCTGGTATTTTCCCATAGTCATCTTTATAACCATATACTCCCATAGTACCTAGATGTACTAAATGAATATTAGGATTAGTATGTACAATAGCAGTTAGGATATTAGTAGTTCCATTGATATTGTTGTCTACCGTATGTCTTCCTCTTGCAGCTGACATCATTGAGTATGGTGCTGATTTAATTTCAGCAAAATGTACAATAGTATCTATGTCATAGTCTTTTATAATTCTAACAATATCATCATAGTCTTTTGAAAAATCTAAGTATTCGAAATATAGTTCAGAATTATTAAAAACTTCTTTAGCTATTTTTATTCTATTTTCTATAGTTTCAATAGGAGTTATAGAAGTTGACCTTAATTCTGCATCAATTCTTCTTCTGGTTAAATTTTCTCCTATTACTACTTTATGTCCTCTGGATAGTGTTTCTAAAACAGTAGGCCATCCACAAAAACCATCACCGCCAGCGATTAATATATTCTTCATTTTTTTAGTCTTTCTTCTAACCAATCCTCAATATTAACTTGCGGATTATAACCTAATATAGTTTTTGCCTTATCTATATTTGCAAGTGTTGCTCTTGCTTCACCTTTTCTAGGCGGTATGTATGTAGTAGTATGATTATACATTTTTGCTAATTCGTTAATAGAATAATTTTGTCCTCTACCAATATTAAATACTGTGCCAAAATATTTTTTGTCAATTTCTTTCGTTGCAGCCAATATGTTTGCTTGAACAGCGTCTTCTACGTTTGTAAAATCTCTAGTTTGTTCTCCATCACCTACGATCGTAAGAGGTTCATTATTTCTCATTTGTCTTTCAAATATACCCACAACGGTACTATATTGCCCTTTCATAGGTTGTCTATTACCGTAAATATTAAAATATCTAAACACAATTGTTTCTAATCCAAATAAATCACTATACATCTTACAAAGTTTTTCACCAGTAACTTTTCCTACAGCATATGGATTTAATAAATCATCTGGTTGATCTTCTATATTTGGTATTGAATTTAATCCATATCCTGAAGAGGTTGAAGAATAAACAACTCGTTTAACACCCATTTCTCTTGCGGCCTGTAAAACAGAACAAGTGCCCATAACATTTGCATATATTGATTTTAATGGATTAATAATAGATGGTTGTATTCTAGCTTCAGCAGCTAGATGAAATACTACATCTACATCTTTAAAATATGGTTTGATTTGTTCAAAATTCGTTACGTCTAAATTTAAATTTTCAGCATCATCATTATAATAAAATTGTTCTGCTGATTCTGAACTCTCATTATCTATTACAGTGACTTGATGATTATTATGAATTAACTTATCTACTAAGTTTGATCCTATAAATCCTGCACCACCTGTTACTAATACTTTTTTCATATTCTATATACTATATATATACTATGCCCAAATCAGTTTTTTATAAACTTCTTTTGTTGTTTTTTTTTCAAACACATTTAAGTCTTTACGAATAAAAAATGCATTTACTCCATTTTCTGTACAATAAACTAAATCATATCCCATTCTCTCAGCTTGTAAAGTATAAGATAATAAACTTGCACCAAAATCTCTCATTTCATATCCTTTCCAAATATAATTTTCATTATAGGGCATAACATACTCTGTCTTATGATCAAAACAACCATTGTACTCCATAATTACAACTCTAGGATTATATACTGATAGTTTTTCTCTTATATGATAATCGTTACTGTCGATATCTATTGATAATAAATCAAATTCTTTTGGTATTTTAAGTTTTTTAAACACATCTATAATATTGTCTTTATTTAACTTAATTTTAGCAAAAGTACAATTTTTAGGTTTATTTTGAATTTTAATCATATCAAACCAATAACATTTCCATTTTTTATTAATGCATAAGTTTGATGTATTATCTTCAAAATCATCCCCAGCTGTAACTCCTATTTCTACAGCTACTTTGTTTGTGGTGCCAATATTGTCAAAGATATATTCAATTATTCCATCTTCACCACTTTGTGAAAAATATTTCTTTTCATTTTCAGTAGTTATATGCATACTATTTTTATTTATTATACTTTTTTTATTTTTGGAATAATTTTATCGTGGTAATAATGTTTCCAAATTATTTTATCATTATAATCCACATAAGGATTATCTAAATTGTGATTTTTTTTTTCGTTAAAAAATTTAATATTATATTTATTCTTATGTTTTTCAGTAAACTTATATAGAGCTTGAACGACACGAAGATATTTTTGTTTATTAACTTTAATTGGCGCTAATTTATTAACATTTATTTTGTATAAATCATCAAGAGCTTCTTTTATAATAATATTATTTGAATTGACACCCACAAATGCATTTATTATTTCTGGAAATTTATTATAATTAGATTTTACAAAAAAACAATCACACCCCTCTATCAATTCGTCTAATGATATATTGTAAATCATAGCATCATCATCTAAAAAAATTCCACCATTATTATAAAGATAATAATATCTAAATAAATCTGATTTATGAGCACCAGTTAACTGATCATATTTTTTTACAATATTTGTATAATTTAATGAGGGATTTTCTAAAAGATATGATCGTTGTTGAGTATCATTAAAAATATAATATTTCCATTCATCAGACATTCTTTCTTTAATCATATCTTGTACATATTTTGGAATTGATGTAATGCAAGTTTGAATTATGATTTTAGATATCATTATAATTTTGTTAAGATTATATCTTCATCCCATTTAACATTATGGACGTATTCATATTTAAAATCAAACTCACTACAAATATCATAAGCAATATTTTTTAATTTTTTTTGATCAGATAGTTGATTACACTCAAAACGAATCTGTTTATTTATTTTTACTTTATTTTTACGCATTAACTGTATTAGTTGCAACATAATAGTTTCTTCTAAACCTTCAACGTCAACTTTAAAATAATCAATCTCAGTAACACTATTTCTCTTAAATAATTCATCCAAGGTAATCATATCAACTTCAATATTTTTTTGTTCAATAAATTCATTGTCAACAATAGTTTTATCATTTCGTGTGTAAATAGCACTACCACCTGCACCAAGAATGGCACCTAATATAGGATGCTTGTGAATATAGTGGATAGGATCTTCTTTTATATACTTGTTCATCATTCTTGTTAATTCTTTTGTATTATAATATCTGATTTTTGTATTTTTTGGAATAAATACATTAAATTTTACAGTATCTATTTTAGATCCTATAGCCACATTTTCTTTTACAATTGTATCGGAGGACGGCAACACATCTAAATATTCTTTAATAGGTTCTACAAAAATGCCATTAACATTTATTCCTAATTCATCAGTTGATACCATAAAAAATGAACATCCAATATCTATAAATTTATATTTCATAAATTTTTAAACTCATTTCTTAATATGTTAATTATACTTCTATCTTTAACAAAAATAGAGTCTGTTTCTTCATCATTTAAAAAAATATTTTTAATACATACGTTTTTTGATAAATTTATTTTTCTAATAACTTGTGTAAATTCATTATTAATATGAAAAACATAATTATTGGAATCAAAATCTATACAATATCCTTGTTGATATATTCTATAACTTAACTCGTGGTCTTCAGCTAGTTTCCAATTTTTTAAATCTAAGTTTTTATCTTTTACGCCTCCATAATATTTTAAGGTTTCATCAAATTTAAATTTATTAAAAAAATTTCGCTTAGTAACAAAAAATGTAGAACAAAAATATAATCTCTTATCATACTTATCGTGATCATAATCAACCATTGTATGAATATTGTCATCTATAATTGATCTGTCCCAATACCTTCCGCCATTTGGTAAAAAAATTTTATTAGTTAAAAAATTCCAATCATTATTATTATTGTATTCTAAAAAGTTATTTAACCAATTTTTTGGTATCAAAACATCATCATCACAATAAACTACTATTTCAGTATTACATTTTTCAATTATTCTATTTCTTAATTTGCCAATAAATCCGTTATTTGATTCTTCTACAAAGTTATGTAAAAAAATATTCTTGTCTTTATTAATTAAAAATTTTGAAACATTTCCCCCTATATGAATATCACATTTAAAATTTGTTGCATTTTGGATAGATTTGATCGTTTTTTTTGTTAAATCATATCGTTTACCATTAGTAGCTATTACAAAAGAAATTTTGTTACATATATTTTTCATTTTAAATAGTTTTTAGCATATATTGATTTTATCTGTTTGATTTTAATCTTCTTAACTTTTCTAATTTGTTAAAAAGTCTTTTCTTTTTTTTTTGTTTTTCTTTTTTATTGCCAAAAAGTACGCTTTCAAGTTTAGTTAAAATATCATCTCTACCCTTAATTATTTCAAAACCATCATATTGATTTTTACCTGTCCAACCTATGTTATGAACAAACTTGTCTTTAATTTGAGGGTGTAAAAAAGTTAAATTGGGATCAGATTGTATACCACCTTTTCCATAACTTTCATTTAAATTAACATAACTTAATTTAGATGAAACTAACGATTTAGATACAATAAAACCATCGTAAGGTTCTCCCATTTTTATAACATTGTTCACCTTATAATTTTCTTTAAAATGTTGATTAAACACTTTAGTGTCAGGATGTTGACCTGTAAAAATAAGTATTCCACTTTCTACGTGATTTAAATCTTGTGCGTGTTCTAATTGACAAGCTAAAAATTTATCTTTAAGTATGTTTTTAGGAAATTCTGTGTAATTTGAATCTTTAAAAACACAATCACCATCTAACCATATCAAATATTCATTGTTATGTTTATCTAATACATCTTGTATAACAAAGGCCTTATGACTAAAACGAACACACATAGTCTTTATGTAATCAACGTGTTTATTTTTTTCTAAGTATTCTTTTTTCCAAGACTCGTGTTGAGGTATTTCTTGTTTAAAATCTACCCACTGTATATTTGAATGTGTTTGTTTAGGTTTAAAACCTTCGTAATAGATTTTAGCTTTAAATTTATTGTAATAGTTTGCAACTTTAATAAAACTATCTACCCAAGATTTACCATAAAGGTCATAACCATTTTTATTAAATGTTGTAAAAAATAAAATGTCTTTTGATTGTTGTCTTTCTTTAATCATTAACTTCTCTCTTTTTCTCCATGATTCATAATCTTTTTGATCATCTAAACTAACCATAGTATGTATAAGATATTTATTTTGCCTAACTTTACTATCTAATATAAAATCAACCTCGTTATTAGAAATATAATTTGTACCTATAACTTTATAATAATCTCGTACAGATTGATGTAGGCCGTGCATTCCCCACGATTGTGATTCTTTTTTATTAATATTATCTGTTTCTGATAACATACGATCAATTGCCATTTTGATAGCAGGATGCTTAGGTACGGCACCAAAAAAATAATTACCTATGTTATTAATTTCTCTTATGAATACAGCCTTAGCTTTAGGATTGGTAAAATAATTTAAATTCATTTTACAAGTAATGTCTAAATCTGAATAATAACCACCGTGAATATAAACAACAGCCAATCTCCAAAAATCAGCACGATTAATGGGTTGAGGTAATTGTAAATATTTTAAATGAGTTTCTTTGCCAAAATGTTTTAAAATAAAATCAGAACATTGCTGATCATCCATAAACTCTTTTTTAAGTTGAGAATTACTGTAGTTCCAAGACTCTGATTGTTTTTTAAGTAAATTTGGTAAAGTTTTAGTTTTCCAAGTTTGCCATAATATATTGGGTATCATATCTCATACTATTTAGTCAACAATTGAAAAGATGTCTTTTATATTTGGCGTTTCGTAGATGTAGACATATCCAGCGCCGTTACCACTACCAGAATCTCCATCACGTGATATTAATATTTTACCGCCGCCTATAAAAACTTTTTTACTAAAACTACTACCATTTGTTGATGTGGGTATTATCTTTTCTAATTCGTTACCGTCTAGATCAAAAACATATGCAGATTGATTAGTGCCTGCATAATGTCCTACCACTATTCTACCGTTACCTACAGCAACTGACTCGCCAAAGTAGTTTGTTGCACCATCTGAAGGTGTAATTTTTGCTAGTTGGCTGCCATCAAGGTCAAAGATGTAGGCTGAGCCTGAACTAGAACCAATAGGAGCAGCCCCTACCACTATTCTGCCTGAGCCTACAGCAACTGATCGGCCAAAGCGATCATTAAGAGTACCATCTGAAGGTGTAATTTTTGCTAGTTGGTTACCATCAAGGTCAAAGATGTATGAGCTTCTATTTCCCCCAACCCCTACCACTATTCTACCGTTACCTACAGCAACAGAATGGCCAAATTCATCATCAGCAGCCCCATCTGAAGCTGTGATCTTGGCCAATTGGGTACCATCTAGGTCAAAGATGTAGGCCGAGCCTGATCTATTACCATTGTCGTCATCTTTAGAAGCCCCTACCACTATTCTACCACAACCTACAGCAACAGAATAGCCAAATATATCATTAGCAGCCCCATCGGAAGCCGTGATCTTGGTTTCATTGGTTCCATCTAGGTTATAGATGTAGGCTGAGCCTGAATTAGTACCATTGTCGTCATCTTGGTGAGCCCCTACCACTATTCTACCACACCCTACAGCAACTGAATTGCCAAAGCGATCATCCGCAGCACCATCGGAAGCCGTGATCTTGGCTAATTGGGTACCATTAAGGTCAAAGATGTAGGCTGAGCCTGATTCAGAACCATTGTCGTCATCTCCCTCAGACCCAACCACTATTCTATCGTCACCCACAGCAATAGAAGTGCCAAATCCATCATTATATGCAGCGTCTGAGGATTGTATTACAGTTTCATTTGAAGGGATTGTCGTTAAATCTAAATCGCCTTCCGTTGAAAATAGGCCTATTTTATTGTCGTATTGTGAATATGTTGTTTTAAATGCCATAGTTTTATCCTGTTAATCTTGTGTATTGGCCGATTCTATTATCGGCAATTTTTTCTACATAATCGTCATAGTATTCGTTGGTGTTGTAGATATAAGCTGAGCCTGATTCAGAACCATTGTCGTCATCCCCATAAGCCCCTAACACTATTCTGCCTGAACCTATAGCAACAGAATAGCCAAAGGAATCACTAGCAGCACCATCTGAAGCTGTGATTTTGGTTTCATTGGTTCCATCTAGGTTAAAGATGTAGGCTGAGCCTGAAAAAGAACCATTGTCGCCATCTCCATTAGCACCCACCACTATTCTACCGCATCCTACAGCAACTGATTTACCAAATTGATCATCTTCTCTAGCACCATCTGAATTTGTGATCTTGGCCAATTGGGTTCCATCTAGGTCAAAGATGTAGGCTGAGCCTGATCTATTACCATTGTCGTCATCTAGGGGAGCCCCTACCACTATTCTACCACCACCTACAGCAACTGAATTGCCAAACCAATCACCAGTAGCACCATCGGAAGCAGTGATCTTGGCCAATTGGTTTCCATCTAAGTCAAAGATGTAGGCTGAACCTGATTGAGAACCATTATCGGTATCCCATTGAGCCCCTACCACTATTCTTCCAGAGCCTACAGCAACAGAATAGCCAAATCTATCACCAGCAACACCATCTGAAGCTGTTATTTTAGCTAATTGGGTTCCATCAAGGTCAAAGATATAGGCAGCGCCTTGATTGCTGTTCTTTCCATCAGCCCCTACCACTATTCTACCTGAACCTGCAGCAACTGAAAAGCCAAAATCATCACTAGCAGCACCATCGGAAGCCGTGATCTTGGTTTCATTGGTTCCATCTAGGTCAAAGATGTAGGCTGAGCCTGAAGAAGAACCATTGTCGTCATCCCGGTAAGCCCCCACCACTATTTTACCACACCCTACAGCAACAGAATAGCCAAATTTATCACCAGTAGCCCCATCGGAAACCGTGATATTGGTTTCATTGGTTCCATCTAGGTTATAGATATAGGCAGCGCCTTGATCGCTGTTCCCGTCTTCAGCCCCCACCACTATTCTACCGTCACCTACAGCAACTGACCAGCCAAAATGATCACTACTAGTACCATCGGAAGCAGTGATTTTGTTTTCCGTACTTGCAACTGTAGCGGCCTCACTATAAGCAAATGAACTATTGCCTATCTCACCTTTATCTCCAAAGACTAAATTTTGATTTGTTTTTGATCCTGAATAAAATGCCATGTGTTAAACCTCGTTGTATATTAAATCGTATGGTGTATAAACTCTTGGTGTTTCGTAGATGTAAGCTGAGCCTGAATCAGTACCATTGTCGTCATTTCCATCAGCCCCTACCACTATTCTACCGTTACCTACAGCAACTGAATGTCCAAATGAATCATCAACAGCACCATCTGAAGCTGTAATCTTGGCTAATTGGGTTCCATCAAGGTCAAAGATGTAGGCTGAACCTGAAGAATTACCATTGTCGTCATCTCCATAAGCCCCTACCACTATTCTACCAGAGCCTACAGCAACTGATATGCCAAAGTAATCACCAGAAGCTCCATCCGAAGCAGTAATCTTAGCTATTTGGGTTCCATCAAGGTCAAAGATGTAGGCTGAGCCTGATTGACTACCATTGTCGTCATCATAATAAGCCCCTACCACTATTCTGCCTGAGCCTATAGCAACTGAATAGCCAAACAAATCAGCCTCAGCAGCATCTGAAGCTGTAATCTTGGCTAATTGGGTACCATTAAGGTCAAAGATGTAGGCTGAACCTGAATTGGAACCATTGTCGTCATCAGAGTAAGCCCCAACCACTATTCTACCGTTACCTACAGCAACTGAATGTCCAAATCTATCATTAGAAGCACCATCTGAAGCTGTAATCTTGGCTAATTGGGTACCAGATAGATTGTAGATGTAGGCTGAGCCTGAAGAAGAACCATTATCGTCATCAAATGGAGTCCCTACCACTATTCTACCGTTGCCTATAGCAACTGAATAACCAAATTGATCATCAGCAGCCCCATCGGAAGCGGTGATCTTGGCTATTTGGGTTCCATCTAGGTCAAAGATGTAGGCTGAGCCTGAAGAAGAACCATTGTCGTCATCTCTAAAAGCCCCTACCACTATTCTACCGCTACCTACAGCAACTGATTTACCAAATTCATCATCAGCAGCCCCATCTGAAGCCGTGATCTTGGCCAATTGGGTACCATCTAGGTCAAAGATGTAGGCCGAGCCTGATCTATTACCATTGTCGTCATCTTGGTAAGCCCCTACCACTATTCTACCGTTACCCACAGCAACTGATTTACCAAAGTAATCAAAAGAAGCAGCATCCGAAGCAGTAATCTTTACTTCATTTGAAGGGATTGTAGTAACGTCTCCAGAACCCCATAGATAAGGTTCACCGTACTTAGTGGTTGTTAATTTTCCTGTACTATTTTTAAAGGCCATCTGCCTGACCTCCTATTTTTTTAAGTCTTCAATTTTTTGATTTAACTCTTTGATAGCCTCAACTAATAACGCAGCCACATTACCATAAGATACTGATTTGATGCCGTTAGGATCTGTTGACACAACTTGAGGTAAATGTTGTTCAATTTCTTGTGCAATAAAACCAACTTTTTCTTTTTGAGTTTCATCGGATTTCATTGTAAACATTTTACCAGAAAGTTTTGTTACGATATCTAACGCACCTTCGATTGATTTAATATTATCTTTTAGTGTTTCATCTGAAGTAGATGTGATGTCGCCTGATACGACTAAATTTCCTGTAATGATACTATCACCGTCTGCGTTTGTTTCTAAACCACCAAGTGAAGCCCAACCTTCTGCATTGTATCCTTCAAATCGGCCTTCGTCTTTGTTGTAACGTATAATACCTTCAGAACCTGTTGTGAGTGGTGGAACTGAAGAAACTGTTTCAACAACTGGAACACCAATCCAATCACCTTCTCTTACATCTAAGTTACTACTATTGATTTCAACAACACCTTTATCTCCAAGATATTGAATAGCCGTTGAAGCGTCGGCCGTGATTGTGTTTTCTGATAATAATAAACTATCTACTAAAAGTGAGCCTAAAGTAGCATCACCTGTAACTGATAAATCTGAATTAATGGCAAGTGTACCAGATGAATTTGTAAGAGCAATTGTATCTAAATTAATACTGTTTGTAAAGAAACCATCGTACCATTTGTATGTTGAAGAACCAATATCGTAAACTTCATCAAACGCAGGTAGTATATCTTCAGAAACAGCAGAAAGATCGGCAGATCCACCGCCACTTGCTGCTGTTCCCCACTCAACACCTGTACCTGTAGATTTTAAAACTTGTCCCGCAGTACCAACACCGCCGCCAGCAGTTAAAGTACCTGTTAAAGTAGCGTCATCTAAAGTTTTATTTGTTAATGTTTGAGATCCAGATAAAGTTACAACACTACTTGTATTAGATAAATCTGTATAAGAACCACTTGTTGCAACAGTAGATAATCCTAAATTTGTAATCGCATTTGATTTTTGAGTAGATGTTAATCCTTGAGCATTTGTATCAATTCTTAATCTGTTAGATAATGCAGTTGTAGTTGTTGAAGCATAATTAGCATCATCACCTAAAGCTGCTGCTAGTTCGTTTAAAGTATCTAAAGCACCTGGTGCTGAGTCAATTACATTTGCAACTGCCGTATCAACATAGTTTTCTGTAGCTAAATTTCCTGTACCACCTGAAATTGTTGATCCCGCTGGAAGAACAATTGAACTACCTGAAGCAGTAATCGTAGCATTTCCTAAATTGATTGAAGTACCACTTAAATAGATATCTCTAAATTTAAATGATGAACTACCTAGATCGTAAGTTACATCTGTATCTGGCAATATATGGCCAGAAACAGTTGTTGTTCCTGAAATATTTAAATTATCATCAATGGTAACTGTACCACCTGCTGAATCTATTGTAAGATTTCCTGAAGACGTATCAATTTCATTGTCTCCTGTTATACCTAATTGAATATTTTTTTGTAGATTACCAACTAACGAACCACCTGCAGTACTTCCATCATGTAATCTTACGGTGCTAAGAGTTGTATCTACAGTTATCTCACCAACCAAACCTGTATAGGCATCATTTTCAGCGGTGGAACCTCTTCTTAATTGTAATATTGTTGGCATTTATCTAACCTCTCTAAACTTTTTTTTAACAAATAACTCTATCATTATTTATAATTGTTTTTATGATATACTCCCAAAATTTAATCTATAATATTGATAATCATTAGCATCAGATGTTACTGTTGATAAAGACACTCCAAAAGCATCGCTAGGAGTTGAAGACACCGCAGTTTCTCCTCCACCTAAATCTAAGTAGTAGTTACTTGAAACACTTGTAGATAGATTTTCAAAATTTGATAATGTATCTTGTCCAGAAAATTTATTACCTATGTATGCCATAAATTATTATGATGAAATATCATCTACAGTACTTACAATTACATCAACTGAGGATGCAGTATCGGAAATAACTTTTAAAGCATCTCCACTTTTTACTACATATTTAGCTCCTCCATCAATTAACTGTAAAGTACCACCTTTCTGTATTGGTGCGTTTTTTATTAAGTAAACATCATTTGAAGTATCAGCATCCGTTAAGTAAACATCAACAATAATCTGTCCATTAGTTGTATTTGATAAACCTATACCAATTATAGTATCGTATGTATCTGCTGTAAAAAGTGTACTCGCTGAGGTTCCAACGTTTCGTGCTGTATATCTTCTAAAATTTTGTGCCATATTACTATTTATTCATTTCTAAAGCGCAATCGCCATTGCAATAGCAAATCCCGTTGACGCTTTGTTGTCTAATTGTGTTTGTAAATTACTTGTTACTCCATTTAAATACTGAAATTCTGTATTTGAAACTGATCCATCTGCTATTTGAGTTGCATCTAGTGCTGAAATACCCGATTGTACATAAGAGGTAATTTGACTTGCTTCTATGTATTTTTCAACACCGCCATCTGAAATAGCAAACTTATCTGTATCAGCAATTGTGATACTAGAACCATCGGTCATACCATCAATGTTTAAAATGGCCTCTACTTCACCCCACTCTAACGCTGTAGCACCAGAGTTTACTTTTAATACTTGTCCAGAAGTACCAAGTGTACTAAGACCTGTACCACCATCAGCATAACCAATTGTATCTGAAGTTGTAAATTCAGCAAGACCTGTAGGATCTCCACTTCCATTAAATATGCCTTTTATAGGTACTTGATCTGCCATATTATGCTAACACCAAAGTTGTTTTTGATGTTCCTCCTCTTGTTGTAAATGGTATATAAAGACTTGTAACAGCTGTACCTAATGTGGATCCTGTTGTACTAGGATCTATATAGGTAGATGTTCCATTTCTTTTTACAAATGTTATACCACTTGATGTGCCAACAGTTAATGTGTCAGTTGATGCATCAGTTGTAACAACATTTAATCCACCACCAACAACTGTTAATGTGTCTGTACTTGAATCTGCTAAAATATCAGATTGACCAGATACAGATATAGTTGTAAAAGAATTACCACTACTACCACCACCACCACCAATTTCTTTTATGGTGCCACTATCATTAATATAAAATTTTTGTGCCGAGGTATCAACTGCAACCTCACCACTTACAATATCACTTGTAGTTGGTGTGGTTGTACCTCGTTTTAATTTTATAACAGTCGCCATATTTTTTTTTCTAATAACAACTATTAATAAGTTCCGCCGTCTAAATCTCCATACTCAACATTTGTACCATTTGACTGAAGGATTTTACCATCAACACCAAGTGATAACTTAGCAAGAGTATTTGAACCACTTGCATATAAAATATCACCAGTAGTGTATGATGTTTGACCAGTACCTCCATATACTTCACCAATCTCAGTCGCATTCCAAGTACCAGTTGCGATAGTACCTAATGTTGTAATTGATGTTTGACCAACATATGTAGCAGCAATATCAATACTGTTAGCATTTGCAGTAATTCTATTTGTTGTTCCTACAACATTTAGAGTATTACCAGATTTAGTCATACCATCACCAGCAGTGATTTGGCCAAGACCAGAGAACTGTACAAAAGTTACATCATTTGTACCAACTGTTCCAACAGCCTCACCTAATACCCAACCAGTGTCAGCATATGTAGAACCATGTGTTACCCATACAAAGTCACCACCAGCCATTTCTGTAGGTGTATCAAAGTCTGTTGCTCTAGTTAATACTGTTGTTGAAGTCAGTACATAGATACCATTGTGAGCAGCAGTTGATTCACCAGCAATGATAATTCTATCACCTGTAGTAATATCTGTATCACCATCTAAATCGCCACCTGCAATATCTAAAGCAGTTGATAATGTTAATGTTGCACCAACTCCAGAACTACCGTTACTATAAGTTACAGTATTTCCTGTGATTGTAGCAAGAGGAGTATCAATGTAAGCATGTACTTGTTCATGGACATGTAATCCTTCTGCAACAGCATCAACATATGATTTAGTAGCAGCGTCTGAGTCTGCTGTCGGTTCAGCAAGATTTGTTATTCTTGCACTTGATACATCTACTGTACCAGTACCGTCAGGATTAATAGTAATGTTGCCATTTGTATCTGTAGAAGCGATTGTATTACCATTGATATTTAAATTATCAATTTGAGCTTCAGTAACAGCAGAGCCTGTACCAATTGTTCCACCATCAAATGAACCACCATTAATGTCTGGACTTGTTAATACTTTATTTGTTAAAGTTTGTGTATCTGATAATGTTGCAACAACTGTATTATCAATTCCTACAGTTAATGTGTTACCAGAACCAGATGTATCAATACCAGTTCCTCCAGCGATTGTAAGTGTTTCACTGTCTAAATCAATAGATAATGCACCACCTGAATCACCTTGGAAGTCTAAGTCTTGTGCTGTAACTGTATTATCAACATAATCTTTAACAGCAGCAGAAGTAGGAATAGTTGTATCGTTATCGTTTGAACCAATTCCTTCAGACTCTATTACAATAGCTGAACCAGCAAAATCAGCAACTTCTACATTTGATAGAGAGTTACCTGTACCGTTTGCATCAAAAGTTTTATTTGTTAAAGTATGTGTTGATGAATCTGTTACAACTGAACTGTCAATAGCAACTGTTACAGCATTGCCTGTTGCTGAAGTATCTATTCCAGTACCACCTGAAACAGTTAATGTTTCAGTGTCTAAATCTATAGCGATTGTACCACTATCAGTTGTTAAATCTAAATCTTGTGCTGTAACTTGTGAGTCAACATAAGTTTTAATTGATTTCGCAGAAGCAAGAGTATCATCACTTGCAGATACAGCAGCTAAATCTGTATCAACAACACCTGAAGCGAAATCGGCAACTTCAAGGTTTGTAATACTGTTACCAGTGCCGTTAGCATCAAATGTTTTGTTTGTTAAAGTATGAGTTGATGATGCTGTTAGTACGTCAGCGTGTGTACTAATTGTGATTGTATCACCCGAAACTGAAGTATCAATGTTTGTACCACCAGTAAATGTTAATGTATCTGTTCCTAATGCAACACCATCGTCTGTACCACTATCAGCAGCAATATCTAAAGTTGTTGATATTGTAGCCGTACCAGCCGCTGTTAAACGACCTTGTTGGTCAACAGTAAATGTTGGTATTGCAGTTGAAGAACCATAACTACCTGGAGTTACAGCAGTATCATCTAAATCAAATGTAACTTCGTTGTTAGAAACTGTTGCAGTTAAACCTGTATCACCTGTAAACGTTAAAGTTTCACCAGTAGTAAATGTGTCTGTGTTTGATCCATCAGATAAAGTAAATGAACCAGATGGTACAGCAGCAAAACTTAAATTACCTGAACCGTCAACTGTTAAAAATTGACCGTTTGAGTATGTACTTGGAAGAGTATAAGTAACGTCTGAAGCTAATGAGTTGGGAGATTTAAGAGCTACATAATTAGAACCATTACTGGTACCTTCGTTTAATTTTATTGTACCACCTGTGGTAGCATTATTACCAATAAGCAATTCATCAATTGCTTTATTAGAGTCTACTATTAAACCAGAAGACGCAGTTAACGTTCCTGGTGTGTGATTTAGTAAATCTACAAAATATTGACCACCAATTAGTTTTGGTGTATTTGATGTTGAGGTTGGATCACCTATATAAAGTCTATGACCATTACCACCTGCACCTGTACTTGTTGCGCCAGTATCATATACATAGGCCAATTCCCCTTGGTTTAGTCCACTTGGTGCTGTAGCGCCTGTGGTTCTTTTAATTTTTATTATTGTTGCCATTTATCTCTCCCTTTAAAATGTGCCACCGTTTAGAATTAAGTTTCCACTTTCAGTTAGTATATCATTTCGACTTGTCCATTTTTTAGAACTGTTATCATATTGTAATAATGCACCATCATTTAATGTTGATACATTTACATCAGCCAAACTATTTAATCTAGTTGAAGCTGATGGTACCGTAACAGATACCTGTTTAGGACCTGCTGAGGTAGTTGTGTTAATTTTAGCGGTTATATTAGCCATTATTGCCTTTAAAAATTATAATTTTCTAATATTTATAATAGTTGGGCAATATACAATGACTAAATTAGTTATTTTTCCTCATTTTTTTCAAGTTTAATTTCTTCTGCTATAACATTGTCATAATGTTTTTGTAAAACATTTACTTTTTCTAATTCTAATGAAAGTCTTAGTCTGTTAGACTCTAAGTCTTGTCTTATTAAAATAGAATTTAAACATTTTGTTGATAAATCACTTCTTTTATATTCTTTTCCGTCAATTATGAACGTTTGTTCTTTAGTTTGTGTATTCAATTCACTACTCATTTTTTCTCCTTATTATTAATTATTATTAAACATTTGGCCTTATAGTCATTATTCCTTCAATAACTCTAGTAACCGTACTATCTGACGCAGTTATATCAACGTCATAAACATATCGTGCTGGTGCATCTAAAGCTGCTGTTTGATCAGCAGTTAAAGATAATGCAACAACACCTGTTGTTGGTTCATTGATTGTAGTTGTAATAGTGGTTCTTGTTCTTGTTGAACTGTAGCCAAGTGCCATCTTTGCAGACGCAGTATATCCAGTTAAGTCTAATGCGTTACCATCCGAGTCTTTAACTGTTATTGATGAGCTAAAAGTTGCACCTTGTTCTACTATTAAGTTTGCTATCGCTGCCATAGTACTATTTATACGACTAAATATCTCATATGAATTTAAAAATTGTTGATATAATTAATAATTATGATGAGATGATTAAAATTACAAATAATGCTTCTAAGTATCATCCTAGAAACTTTTTAAATTTTGAAAAAAGAATTTATGGATACAGTAATTTTTTTTCAGTATATTTAAATGATGAATTAATAGCAATTTCTGGTATTTGGCAATCAAAGACTTGGCCAAAAAATTACTATAGAGTTGCTGATAGAACTTTTTATTTTCCATCTTTTAGACAAAACAGCTTAAGTAACTCATTGAATACACCTTATAAGGATATAAGTAGCAGTTATTTAATTCCTATGCAAACCGAAATTGTCGTTAAAAAAAATGGTTTTCCATTTTATAGTATGTTTGCACATCCTAATGCTCTACAAAGATCAATCAACTTACAAAATAAAAATAGTAAATACAAATATAAGTTTATCAATGAATTATATTGGACATGCCATGCTAAACCTAATAAACTTCATAAATATTGTTGGCAAAATGTTGCAATTTTAGAAAAATATAAAAATATTAATTTACCAAAATATGAATAATTACATTACAGAAATTAATATTGATTGTGATAGACAAAAACTACTTAATGAATTTAATTCAGTAGAGTTAGTTCCATACACACCAAGTAGACCGATCAAAGCTGACACATGGTTTTCGTATCAACCTGACTGGTTGACTTTAACAATAAAAGATTATTCTAATTTTCCAGAAATAAAAAAAATCAAAGACTTAATTATGAACACATTTAAATTAGAACCAATAGGTAAATTATTTCAGTTATCTAAAGGAGTAGAAATTCCACCACATAAAGATATGGGTCATAGATCATGTATTAATATTGTTTTAAGTAACGATCCTGCACCTGTGACATATAAAAACTATGGAGATGTTGTTTATAAAACAGCTATATTAAATGTTTCAAAACGACATAGTGTAAACGCTGGCCCACAAAGAAAAGTAATAAAGTTTCAGTTAGGTAGATTATTTTATAGTGACGCAGTAAAGATATGGAATTCAAAACAGTTAATTATGTAAACTTACTTTAATTAATATAACAATGGTGATAGTCAAAAGCAAGTCTCCATAAAAATCGTTTACCTTTTACTTCATTTCTCTTATGTAAACTATGCCATTGGTCCATAAATATAAAATCTCCTGAACGCCAATCTGAATGATGGTAAATATACTTATTCTGAAAAACATGAAGTTTTAATTCCTCTATTAAAAATGTATAATCTTTCATTGTTTGACGATGCCAAAGTTTTTGAATATAATGGTATGTAAGATGTAATCCCTTTTCTTTGTCATATGGATGAGTGTAGATAAGTGGTTTTGTAACTGCATTTTTAAACGCTGGATGTTCCGTATACATTTTCAACTCTTTATCACCTTCTTTTAGATGATAAAATGTATTATTTACAAACTTAAACGAACCATCAATTTGAAGTAATAACTCTTTATCTGTTTCAGGCAAATCTCTATATGCTTGTCTTACATCACAAAAACTTGTAACACTATCAATGCCAGGTTTTATACAATAGAGTGCAACACATGACTCAAAACCAGAGTCTCTTGCATTACCATTGCTATGCCAACCAAGTTCACCGTCTGCAAAAATACCAATTTTTTCACCATTACTATCTCTTTCGTTAGTAACACGACAAAGATCAGGATATCTATCATCATTCATAAACTGTTTTGGCTGAACAGTTCTTCCAATTGTTCTTGCTACTCTAACTATTTCCTCATTATTTAAATTTTGGTTTCTTACAATTATTACATTATCTGTTGCAATTGCTCTACCCATTTTCAAAATATTCTCTTTGCTGGCAGTTTTCAAGTCAATATCATAATGTGTTACTTTCATTGTAAATCTTTCTGACCATTAATAGATAAGATCATTCTAACATCATCAGTTTCACCAAAATTCCATGCACTATGTAAAGACCCTGGATTTACAAACCAAGCACTACCATCAGCTGGTAAATGTTTAACTTCAGGAAATTTATCTTTCTTACTTTTTACAGCAGTCATTGCCCAAGGATTTGTTTTTAATGAAATATAAACACGAATACTATAAGTGGTATCATAATCAATATGTGGTAAAATTGTAGCACCAGGTTCTTTAACAACAAGTCTACAACGAGTCACTGGCGACTTAAACATATTGATTACTTCCTCAACATAAGTATCTTTATATTCTGATAATATTTTACCATAACATCTCTCATCTTCTTTATTATTTCGATAATACTTTAAATCTTCTTTTAGTTGAGTTATTGGTGTTTGTTTATACTTATCACTTAAATATGGACTACCGCAAGTTTCACTAATATTATCTTGCAGGTGACTAAAATTTTCAAAACATTTTAATAACCTATCAACATCAACTTTTATATGACTTATTTTTTTAAAATTTGGTAATTCTGTTCTTTTTTTAAGAATTGTGGTGGTCATAGTGATTTCCTTCAAAAGGTGCAAAAATATTTATCCATAAAACGTTTGTCGGGCCCCTTTCATTGTGACCAAATAAATTTAAAATACCATATGATATAAATGACATAGGTAATAGTAATATAGTATATAATAAAAGTTGTGTACTAATCAAACCTAAACTCACATAAGTAGCAATAAGTATAATCCATTTATATTTGTGCATAAAAATAACTCTTGGATTTTTGTATAAGTCTAATACAAATTTTCTAGGTATTTGTTTAACACGATACAATGAGAATAAAACTTCATGCCATTTTTTATAATTTGGACTATGTGGATCTTTGTTAGTATCTGAGTAAGCATGATGCATCCGATGTAAGCCACTCCAACTTAATGGTGAGCATGCACTTGAAATAACTCCCAAGTAAATAACAATAGTTTCTAAAAAAGAAGATAATTTTACTTGCCTATGAGATAGGCACCTATGGTATCCTATGGTAATTCCAAAAAGTACCATTACCCAATAAAAAAGGTAAAAATATAAAATATGCACCATAACGAAAAAAGTTTTTAAGGAGTTTCCATACTCCACGAAACTAAGTTGTCATTACAAAAATTAAGTCTATTTTCTACATGTGAACTAGTAGCTGTTTCATTTTTAAACTCGAAATAACTAGTTTCATCTTTAAAAACAGTTGTATAAGTTTCTGTTAAACCAGAAACAGTTTTGACGGGTTTTTGTAAAATTTTACCTTGATCAAAATAACTATCAATTAAAGCAGTCATATCGCTTTGTTGAAAGTTAAAAACGACGCCATCATTTGGTTTTGAATATATCATTTTTATTGTATAAGACATATTACTATTTATATAACTCCAACTATGTGTATTCTATCTTTTTTTGAGGCATTTAAAGCTGTATGATATTGTGTAGTATCTACAACATAATAGTTACCATCTGCTGGATAATTTTTTATCTGCCTGTCTATAATCATAAAACAACTCTCATTGGTTTCAATAGGTATATGTATCCTTTTTGATAAGTCCTTGTGATAAGTGTAACATGTTTTTGATTTTAAATTCATTACTCTGGTTCTGTACATTTTTAGTTCATCTATAATACTATTTGTGTATGGTAAATCAAAAATAAATTTATTGAAGTCTGTTTCCTTATATCCCATTTCATATTTTTCATTCCATTTACCCACACCCCAAAATGGATCTAAATTATCTTCAGTACCTTGAAGACAAATCTGCTCATCAAACTTAGGTAAAAGTTTTAACTCTTGTTTAATTTTTTCTAAATCTATGGACATATCGTAATATCCTTTATTCTATGTGGTTGATTTAATATCCACTCAATAATAGAAACGCAATAATCAATTGACATTTTTTTATCTTCTATATGAGCCACTCTAGGAGAGTCAAAGTAACCAAATTTTACAATTGTAGTATCTATGTTTTGATAAAATAGTTGTTCATTTGCCTTTTCTAATGCTGTCTTTTCAATGGCATAAAGATGACTATATTTTTTTATTCCATCTGATGAATTAGAACCTATATTAATAATCTTTTTATTTAACTTTGATGCTTCATATAATAAGTTAACCTGTGAAAAACCATCATGTTTACAATTAATAAAAACATCACAGTCTTTTAAGTCGTCAACTGTGTTATATTTTTCACTTAATGCTTTACCAAGGCCTCTTCTAATTCCTGTTATGTAAAACTTCATTATGATCCTATTATCATATATCTATCAAATTTATTTAATGGCATTACATACTCATCTAAAATATTTAAGTTTATAGACTCTTTAAATTCTTCAATAGATTTTTTACAATTTATATGTTCTTTAATATCAAAATAGTTATTACTTTGTAATACCATTAAAGAAGCTGTTTTCTTTTTTTTAATAAAATTATTTAATACTTTATCGGATATATGTTCACAAGATGTACAAACAACAATATCAAATTCAGAAATATCATATTCTGATATATCGGCAGTTTCAAACTTAACATTTGAAAACATTTTTTTACCAATATCTTTACACATTGGATCAATATCAAAAGATATTACCCTTTCTGTAGTATACGTTGACAATAACTGTGCTGATAGGCCATACCAACCTGCTGCCACACAGATTTTAGGGTTATCAAACATCTCTAAATGTGGCTTTAATTTGTCTATTAACCAAGTCTTACTTTTAATTTGATTTTCATTAACACTATTGATTATACTTTTTGTCAATTCATCTTTAGTAAACCTATCAATAGTATTTAAAACATCACTATAATTTATCATACTAAATATATATACAAGATGAAAAGAGTGATTTACAGTTTATATATTGATATACCAGATGATGAGTTAGATTATCAACCACCATTTATGTGGGATAACATCTCTAAAACAAATCGAACAAAAGAATTATTTAAAAAACATTATCACAAACTTTTAGAGGTAAAAAAACAATACTCTAAAAATATCAATGTAGATTTTAAAATGTATGAGTGGGATGATCAGTATAAAAAGTATTACAAATTTTTTAAAGAGAAATATCCAGAAATAACAACCTATAACATAGTAAATTTTTATAAAATTCATTTACTGTATGAATTGGCTAAAGAGTATGACGAGATATTATACCTAGACTTTGATGTTGTGCCAGTTACAAAAGAGTCCTTTTTTGATGTTTGGGATTTAACAAAAGGAATATGTGTTTTAAATAATAATAATTCAGTAAACAAAAAAAACAAAAAAGTACACGAAATAAAAAATCATAGTGTAAGAAGTCCAACGGCAAAATACTTTAACACTCAGGCTATGTTAATAGAAACAGGTCACAGTCCTGTAAATGATGTTATCAATACAGGCATAATTGGAATTAACAAAGAGCACTTAAATCAATTAAATTATTTTAAAAATTTTAGAGAAGTTTTAGATTTAATGAGTAAATTAAGAGATGATAAAAGTTACGACTTATTTCCAAAAAATATTGTTGATATATTTGGTTACGACAACGAAACCTTGTTTAGTTATAAATTAAAAACAAACAACGTAAACGTGCAATGGTTAGATAATAAGTGGCATAATTTTTATGATTTAGAATATTATATACCTAAAGATACTAAACTACTACACGTTATTAATAAACGTTTTGAATATGTATGGAGATTTTATGAAAAATGTGATTTATAGTTTTTATATTGACATTGAGCCTAATAATTCAAAACATACAAACACTAAAAATAAACTAAAAACCTATTATACTGAATTAGTAAATATCAAAAAAGATTATGCTAAAAAGTGCAATGCTGACTTTGTTATGTTTGGCCAAGATGAGGTTTATGATAAGTTTAAAGGTAGATATGATTTGTATGAGTTTGATACATTAAACTTTTACAAACACTTTTTATATGAAAATCTTTTTGACAAATATGACAATATTTTATATTTAGATTTTGATGTTATACCAAATACTAATCAATCTTTTTTTGAACAATTTAATATGAATAAAATAAATGTTCGCTCGGTAAATTCAACAGTTCAAAATACGTGGTCTGAAGACGCTTTAACTAAAAGACTTGAAAAAGAAAACCACGATGATATAATCAACGTTCATTTTGATAAGTATAGTATGTACATAAAAGCTTTAGCAAAACAATCTATGTTTTTTACAAATGAAAATTACAATGTAACCTATGATGTTATTAACACAGGTATAATATGTGCAAGTAGTAAAATATTAAAACAAGTGCAACTTATGAAGAATTTAGATAATTTAATTAATCTTTTAAACAAAGCAAAATCTGAAGAATATTTTGGAAATACTATTAGTTCTATGTATGAACCTAATAACGAAACATTTTTTACATATCTTTTGGAAAAAAATAATATAGATTGGTTTGATCTACCTAAAACCTGGCACGATATGTTATTAAAAAATGATGATATATCTGATGCTAATATGTTACATTTTATAAACAAAAAATTTGAAAGTTATTTTAATGCAACTTGATCCGTATAATTTAGATATATTTGTTGATATAACGACTAACTGTAACGCTGGTTGTCCTATGTGTCATAGAACAAACCCTAAAAATAAGTGTAAAACAGCTGAGTGGTTACCAACAATAGATTGGTCTTTAGAACAATTTAAAAAAGCATATCCTGAAAATGTTATCAAAGTTGCTAGAAAATTAACAATTTGTGGTACGTGGGGTGATCCTATTATTAATAAAGATTTTTTAGATATTATAAAATATGTGAGGGAAACAAACAAAAATGTTATACTAAGTATTCACACTAATGGCTCTTTAAGAAATGAAGATTTTTGGTGGGAACTTGGAGTGATTGGTGGTAAAAAATTAAATGTTAATTTTGCAGTTGAAGGCATATCTCAACAAATGCACGAACTTTATAGGCAAAAAACTTTTTTAAATAAAATACTTAATAATATGCAAGTTTTATCTAATACACAGGCTAAAGTTGCCACACAAACAATTATCTTTAAACATAATGAGCAACATTTAAAAGAAATAGAAGAATTGTGTTACAAACATGGTTCTAAATATCATCAACACATTTACACAGATAGAACATTTATTAATAATACTTACTCATTTATTGATAGTAATGGTTTTAGTAAAAAACTTGAGCGATCAATACCTAAAATACCTGAAAACACTTCAATTAAGTTAAATAAAAATCTTGGAATAAAAAAAGAAAATTCAAAAATAAATGTATGGTACACACGAAGACAAGAAACAAAATCTACAAATTCAAATAATATTTCATGTAAGTGGTTAAGAGATAATAAAATTTTAGTTAATCCAGATGGTCAAGTATTACCATGTTGTTATTTTGCAAACACTCATTTTTTCAATTCAATAACAAAAATTGAAAATACTTTGGTAACACATCCTTTAATCAAGCATTACAATCAGTATAAAAAAAGTCATAATGTTTTTCACAATAATTTATTAGATATTATAAAGAATGACTGGTTTAGAAAGAAGTTGCCTGATAGTTGGAAAAGTAATAATCCTGTGTCCCAATGTTCAAAATTTTGCGGATCTTAAAATGAAAAAGTCTTTTATTAAAGAATTTTACAAAAAAAATAAGTCATATTGTGCTATGCCTTTTAAAGAAATATATGCAGATAATGCTGGTAGATATAAATTATGTTGTCACGCTAAACCTACAAACGAATTGAAAAAATATACAACTGAAAATACAACTCCTTTTGATTTTTTTAACTCACCCGAAATGGAAGAAATAAGAAATAAAATAATTATTGGTAACAAAATTGATGCATGTAAAACTTGTTACAAATTAGAAGAAACGGGTGAGTCATATAGGAATGGCAAATATCTTAACAAATATGGTATAGATATGGAAGTAAAAAACGTAGGCCTAAAATTAAGAATACATGGATCGTATTGTAACTTAGGATGTTATATGTGCCATCCATACAACTCATCTACAAGAAGAAATGAATTAAAACAAATCTATGGTGAAAAAGGTATATGGGGAGATCCGTTTAAGTCTGTAAAACACAAACAATGGAATGATATAACAAAAGATATACTAGACAACATACATTTAGTTTCTTATATGAATATTACTGGTGGTGAACCATTACAACTTCCCAAACATTGGCAATTTTTAGATTTAATACCTAATGAACACGCAAAACATATAAAATTATCTTATGACACAAATTTAACTGAATTAAGATATAAAGATAAATCTATATTTGATTATGTAGAAAAATTTGAAAATATAAAATTGGGTGTTTCATGCGATCACTATGGTAAAAAGTTAGATTGGATAAGATATCCAATAGATAGATTAAAATTTGAGTCAAACATAAAAGAAGCACACAGCTTAATACATCAGTTGAATTGCACAGTTTCATTATTAAATATATTTGATTTAAATGAAATATATGACTACTATATGAAAAAATTTAATGTTCACACAACGTTTGTTAATATAGTTAGAGGACCTCAATTTCTTTCAATAAGAAATTTAAATGAAAAACAAAAAAATTATATATTAAAAAAATATGAACACAAAGATTACTTTGATTATATAAAGGCAGAGTTGATTTTAGATCCTATAGATGTTAATAATACTAAAATGAAACAGTATTGTGATAACTTGTCAAAACATAGAAAATTTAACTGGAGAGAAATGTGGAATGAATTTGGAAATTAGCAAAACAAGATTTTTTAAAAGAAGAAGTATAAACCTTGATATAACTCATCGTTGCACTTTACAATGTCCTAAATGTAATAGACAAATATTTTCTGAAAGAAAACTAAAAGTGCCTGGACAAGATATGACTATTTCTCAGTTTACAAAGATTATTAACTTTTATAATACAATTACTTTTTGTGGCCAAATATCTGATCCCATATTCAATCCATATTTTATTGATTTTTTAAAAATAGCTTACAAAAATAATATTAAGATTGATGTTAAAACAGCAGCATCACATAAGTCAATAGATTGGTATAAAAGGGCATTTGAAGCAAATCCTAATGCACAATGGACATTTGGTATAGACGGTCTGCCAAAAGATAGTCATTTACACCGCATAAATCAAAATGGTAAATATCTTTTTGAAGTAATGCTTATGTCTAAAAAATACATTAAAAATGTTGTATGGCAGTGTATAGTATTTTCATATAACGAAAATAATATAGAAGAAATAAAAAATATTGCAAAAAATAATAATATTACTTTAATGTTTTATTACTCATCAAGGTTTTATGAAAATGACCCTCTTAAACCTAAAAATAAAAACTACTATATTAAAAGAGATTGGTTAGATAGGAGTAAACTGAAATGAAAATAAAACCCAAATGTATGATAAAACCAGCTTCAAAAAATGATAATAACTACATAGACCATCAATACCTAGGACACTCAGCAAAAGGATTTATATTGCCATGTTGTTGGTGTGATATACCAAATCCTAAAAGTGATGATGAAATAAACAAATTGTTTAAAGAAAAATTACATATAGATAACAATGATTCTATTGAAGAAATTGTTTTATCGGACGAATGGATAAGTTTTTTATCAACACTGATAGATAATCCATCTAAAGCATCTAAAGTTTGTAAAAAATATTGTTCGGTAGAAAATAAAATGAATGTGATTAAAAAAGTTACTATTCATTCAAAAGATAAAGTAAAAGATTTTAAAAAATAATGATAAAAATTTGTACAGTATATTTTGAAGGCAAATACACACCAGACTATGTTAAAAAACTATACAATAGTTTAAAAAGAAACAGCACCATACCATTTGAGTTTATATGTTATAGTGATAATCCAAATGTAAAAGCAGACACAATAATACCTCTACCAAAACATTCAGATATTAAATTACATTGGCACAAACTTGCGTTTTTTTCACCACTATTTGCTTATCAAAAACCAGAAGATGAAATAATCATTATGGATATAGATCAAGTTATAGTTGATAATATTGATGATATGATTAGTTGGCCTGTTGCTGATAATGAACTAGTGTCATATAATAAATGGTGGAATGACACAAAACTCACACTTAATGGTGGTTGGTATAAGTTTAAGTCTGGAACATTTAGATATGTTTGGGATGAATTTATAAAAAATATAGAATATTATCAACTTAAATATTATAACAACGGTGTTGTTCACCACAAATATTATGGGGAACAAAATTATGTTGAAGATATGATAAGGCATAATCGTGGAGAAATAACCTTAATGCCTAGAGAGTGGGTGGGTAAATATACCAATGATGAAAAAACTAATTTACAATACAATGTAAAATATTCAGAATTGTTTAATACAGACTATATGATTTTAGATGAACCAAATCCTAAATTAAAAATAGTTCACTTTGCTAATCCAAATAGTAACATACACAGTTCTAAAGAAGAATGGATAAAGAGGTATTGGAAATGAGAATAATTTGTGTAAGAACTGGTAAAAAATATACTAACTGGCACGTTAGAAATCTAAAACATATGATAGATGAACATTCTGGCCTAAAGTATGATAGTTTTGAAGTTATTGAAGATGATCTATATGGTAATTGGTATAACAAGTTTCAAATGTATGATAGATTTAGAGATGGTGAAAATCTATACTTTGATTTAGATATTGTAATATACAATAAAATTCCCAACCTAATAAGAAAAGATTTTACTTTATTAAATGCTTGGTGGAGAGATGAATATCACACACCTCTAAACTCATCTATTGTATCGTGGACTGGTGACGTGTCATTTATATGGGACAAATTTAAAAGTGCTGAAGACTATTACTTAACAAAATATTGGAGAGGTAGTGATGAATTTTATTACAAAGAAATAAAATATAATACCTATGATAAAGTTTGTTACTCAATACAAGAAAATGAACAACAAGATAAAAACTATAGTATCTGTCTTTTAAACCAAAACAAACATCTTATGGATGAAGGTTGGTCTGGTTGGTGGAAAAACTATTTTGTTAGTTCAAACGCTACAGATAATGTATCGTAGATAGTTTGAGCTTTTCTTAACTTTGTTTTTAATTCAGTACTTTTAGAGTTTTTAATTTTATCTAATTCAAATAACGCAATCTTTAAGGTAAACAATTCTTCTTTGTCTTCAGACCTTTCTTCAAAAATAGTTTTTACAAGTAGATTAAAAAACTTTGTATCAATTTTATTATTTTCTAAAATCAATCCTTCATCTTTAGCAATTCTAAGCATGTTTTCTTCATACTCTTTTCTTTCATCTACCTTTTTTTTATAAGTTAATTCATGTAACTCGTCTAAAGAAATAAATTTTGTAAGAACTTTATATTGTTCACTATTTTCATCAAAGGGTGTAATTTCTGTAAATACACTTTTCTTATCTTCAGACCTTACAACCATTTCTATATTTTGTCTATTTGCATCTACAAAATATGCGGTAATTAAATTATCTTTTAAATATTCTTCACTTAACATTTTTGTTCTCCTCTATATAATTATATACCAGTTAATAATATATTCATAATATAATCTTATTTATCTAAGATTTATTTATTCTTAAATAATATGTATTTGCAGTTACAGCTGTACCATTTGGAAACTCTTGTGCTCTATAATCGTCAGCATTTACAAATCTTGTTTGGTAATTACCAGAACCATTTAAAATAGTATCACCCATTCCCGAACCTCTTGTATTACCAGAACCAGATGTACCTAAATTATAACTAATAGAATAACCATCAGATGATGAAGCTGCTGTATATCTAATCCATTCTTGCAATAAGGAATTAAATGTAGCAGATGTAAACTGTTGAATGTTATTTGATGCATTAACATAATATGGCAACGTAAAAGATGGTGCTGAACCGTTAACTCTATGCAAATAATAATTTGTAATTGTTGTTGGTTGATCAAGTGTTTCTGGAATACTTCCTGCAGTATAAAGTGATGTATCTGCTCTAGTATCTGTAAATACTGGAGTGGCTGAAACTAAAGTTGATCCTGTAACACTTGAACTTGATGATATATGATAAGTTCCTGCCTGATCTGTTGTTGTTGTTGCAGCTGTTAATAAATCTATTGCTGGATGTAAAAAAGTATCTTTTACATCTTGTAAATTCATTGCTTGTAACTGTCCACTTGCATTATAATAGACTGGCCAAGTTTTACCTGTATCAGTTGTTGGCGATACAGATGCTGTTGATGAGTTTATTTTTGAGTAATTTACTGTCACTGTGCCTGGTTCCGCTGTTGTGGCTTCACTTGGATAATTTGTTGCACTTGATGAATAAGCTCCAGCTTGTTTTCTTGTATCTGTAATTGTTCCTAAATTTCCACCTGAACTAACTACTGATAATGCAACACTAGGATTTAATGAGTATTGATAAACAACTTGATCTACTATCGAGTCAACCATTGCAGTTGACATCTCTCTTAAATTTCCACTTACTTCATATAACGGATTTCTGACTGCCATAATATCTCCACTAATTTATTTATGCACCTGCTCCATATATTGTTTTTACAACTGTACCTGATGAGTTTAGTATTTGTAAAGTTACAAGATTTTTTAGTTGATCTTGCCCAATTGCGTCATTGGCCATGTTTGCTTCCCCAACCGTATCTGCAGCAATCATTGTTCCTGTAACAACACCAGAACTGGCTGTAGTTATAACTGTACCAGTTTCATTTGGTAAAGTTATTGTTCGGTCTGCTGTTGGATCTTGTGCAACTATAAGTGTTTCAAATCCGTCAGAAGTTGAGCCCTCTAAAACAAAACCTGAAGGATTAGATGTGTAAATATAACCTGTAGTTTCTATATTTGATGAACCAAAATCTACAGTTGATCCCGAACTACTTATATTATCTACTGTTAGTGATGAAATAGTCATAGTACCATTTACATCTAAGTCATTATTTACAGTTAAACTATCATTAATAGTTATCAATGACGAATTTGTTGAGTTAATTGTATTACCAGAAACTTGAATAGTTCCTAATGAATGTGCGCCTGTGCCACTTGCATTAAAATTTCCTGCAATTGTTACATCATTCGGTAAAGAAAATGTGACTGTATCTGTAGCAGAAACTATAGCATTAATTTGATTAGCTGTACTTGCAAAAGTAATTGTTTGAGTATTTGTAACAGTCTGTGTATTAGAACCGTCAGTAATATCAAATGCTAAACTTCCTGCAATTGATGTATATAATTCATTAACAGCACCTACAACGCTTGTTGCTGTAATACCAGAGTCAAGTGTTGCTAAATCACCAAAATCGTTTTCAGATAGAGCATTAAACTCCGTTCTAAACGTTTCAAGTGTATCTGTTGTTGCTATTGTTCTTGCGGCCATTATTTTTTAATTACCTCTTTTAATAATTTTTTAATTTCAAATAATTCACTCTTTAAAGTATTTATTTCTTTTACTGTATCTCTTAATACATCACTTTGTTTTTCTCTTGCTTTACGTCTATTCATATAAAGTTGATATTCAGACTTATTTACATTTACAATTGCGTTAGAGTTTGTATCTCTTACTAAACTTGCAAAACCTTCAACTTGTAATTTACTCATATTAGACAGCCAATGCAATTCCTCTCATATCTCTTAATACTGGTGGATATGATGAATTAGTTCCTTTCATAACAATTTTTAGTTGATATGATGTAAAGTCATGTATGTCACTTGCCGAATATTTGTATTCTTTAAATGTAGTATCATCTTCAGCAGGAGTAATAGATGTGTCGGGACTGCCGTCTGTGTTAAATGGTGTCCAACTTATATCATCAAGTTGTCTTTCTTCATCTGGTCCTGAAACTCTATAATACATTTCTACTTCAGATGTTGATCTGATATTTGCAGTTAATCTTATATCTAATGCCTTAGAGTTATTTTCTAAAATAACTGGTTTAGTGCAATATACAGCAGCTGATGATGTTCCTGTGTTTGTAATATCATCAACAAAATCTGGTGTGTTACTTGATGTAGCACTATTTAATCTGTTTGAAATTGTGAAGGCACTCATTCTTTGAGTATCTAATACTGGAGAAAGATTAGTATTTGTTGTTGACATTTCTAATATTGTATAGAATGATTTACCGACACCGTTTGCAGCTGTTCCAGTAGGTGTGTCACCTGATTCATTTACTTCACTTGCAACCATTTGAGGTGCTGTAAAGGCAATGTTATCGTTATTAATAACAGCAACTTTATTTGTATTTGTTGTTAATGTAAATTGTGTTTCTGATCCATGTATTGATTTACCCGTAGATGTTCTAACGTAATAATCTATAGTTGTACCTGGTACATTTACTGTTTGAATACCACCTAAGTTAAGTACATCAAACAATCTATTTTGAGTTGCAGTAACAGCTGTACCACCAATATCTCCTGTTGCACTTGCTGTACCAGCAGTTGTAATGTCGTAACTATCTAAAGTTATATTTGATATACTTGTATATACTCCATTAATGTCGGAGTGTGCTATGCCATTATAGTTACCACTTGGAACACCTGAAATAATAACATTGTTATTAGTTCCGTGCATACCGTGATTTGGATGAAATACTCTAATAACTGACGAGCCATTTGTTGTTCTTAAAGGATTATTTTTAAGTGTTCTTGTTGATAAAGTATCGTTTGTTAACGTAACTGTACCTGTAATTTGTTCAAACTCTGCTCTTCTTAGTTTAAACTTCATATCTTCATTTTGTTCGGCAGACCAAGTCATACCGTTTTGAGATTTAAACATAACACCAGCGTATGGTTGACCAGATATTGTTCTATTTGAGTCTAATGATGTTTCACCTATTCTTGCTACGTAAGCATTATAATCTTGTGAATTAGCCATTACAACAAAACAATACTCTACATTATTTTGTATATAAACTGGACTAGAAAATGTAAATTTAGTTGCAGTAGTACCATCTGTACTTGTATTTACTGAACCAGGATTTAAAGTAACTTCAGAAAATGGTAATATCTTTTGTCCAGGATAACCATTTACTACATTTCGTATTTGTACTGTAACTGGAACATTACTGTCTTTTGTTTGAAAAAATAAATCTATTGAAGTTAAGAACACACCACCTTCATCATCAATTAAGAATGTTTGTGCTAATGGATCGTGGTATGCAATTTGTCTTTCTGCGGTTCTAGTAGATGTTCTTGCAATAGATTGATTTTCTGTTACACTTCTCATCTCAACACGAGCTTCTCTACTTGATAAAATAGTTTCTCTCACAGTTTCTATTAATCCTCTTGCAATGTATTCAGCATTTGCAGCTGTTTCTACGTTAGCATTAGTTTGACTGTTTGTTGATGAACTTGTTAATCTGAATAATCTTTGACCCGTTCTCCATCTAGGATTTGCATCCACTTTTGGATCAGGTATTGCAAATGTACCTGTTACGGAACCGTTTGCATCCGCAACTAAATTACCTCCCAATGAGCCACCATCAGGTGTTACATATGAAGTAATATCTATGTTATCAAAGAATGGGTAGACTCTTGTATTTGGTTTTAATCTTGTTGCATTAAATGTAATTGTTCTACTTCTTATAAAAGGAACAAAGGCAACTGAAACAACTCTATCACCGATTGATGTTCTTACTGTTTCTGGTACAGCAACTGCTCTAATTCCTGTTCTTGTTTGTGATACTTGTTGAACAGTAGTTACTTCTTCTCTTGCCATGACTCTCCATCCATGACCACCTTTTTTCTTATACGTATCACCAACACGTCTTCTTTCTGTTTCAACAGGTCTTCCTGTCCATGTATCTTGCCATGAATTCCAAACTGTTGACATAGGAAACTCAGATAATTGTCCACTATTACCAGTTTGTTTTGTTAAGTTATCCCAACTACCATTAGGATTATTAATAACTAATTCTGGCGCTCTTTCTGTTTCTTTCCATTCATCACCTGGAGGTGTTAATTCGATTGCACCTATCCATGTGAATATACCAAATGGATTAACATTGATAGCTTTACTAGCATAAGGTTGATCTATCAAAGTTTGTTCTATATAAGGTAAAGTTATTAGATCACCTGTTTTAGTATAGTTTGCATTTGCTCTATCTGTTGCAATAATTTCTGTACCATCATCATCTCTTTCAATAAGTTTTACAGCGTCTTCATGGAATGTAGGTCTCATTTCACCGTTTGCATAATCAATTGAAACTTTATAATCTCTATTACCCACGTCACCAATATTGTGACCAGTAA
>Ga0255743_10000374_pt1 | contig 40596 bp, 43 predicted proteins | sample 101ome_19_FD_179950 | JGI IMG/M metagenome (GOLD analysis project Ga0255743, IMG submission 179950) | Coastal salt marsh microbial communities from the Groves Creek Marsh, Skidaway Island, Georgia - 101405AT metaG (version 2) | ecosystem: Environmental > Aquatic > Marine > Intertidal zone >... | reverse complement strand
CTCGACCTCGGTGACATTTTGCCCGATCAGCGCACTGTCTTCTGGAATGGCCACTTCGGTAAAGAATTTCATTTTGGCCCGATTGCCGCCCAAAAGCGTGGCCATAGAGGCGCGATCAGGCAGCAGATGCCGCCCGATTAAGGCAAGGTAAATCATGCCCCATGCGACCACGACAAGGCCAAGCGGGGTTACCTCAAAAATCGTAAAAGGCTCTAATCCCTGACTGCGCGCCACCCCATCGACCAAGAGATTGGTTGATGTGCCGATCAATGTCAGCGTGCCCCCCATGATTGCGGCATAGGAAAGCGGGATCAAAAGTTTAGACGCAGATTGGTTGAGGATTTTCGCGACCTGCACGAAAATCGGGATCATGATGACCACAATGGGCGTGTTGTTGATAAAGGCCGAGGCCAAAGCCGCAAAACCAAGCAACAGCGTCACCGCCAATTTCGGATGCGTTTTGGCCGTGCTTTCCGCCAAACGCGTCACCCGATCAAGCGACCCTGTTCGCACCAAAGCCCCCATGACAATGAACATGGCCGCAATTGTCCATGGTGCGGGGTTTGACAAAACCGCCAAACCATCACTATAGGGCAAAAGACCCGTGACCAGCAGCAGGCCAACGACACCGATGGCCACCACCTCGGTCGGGTAGGTCTCGCGCAGGAATAGGATGAACATCCCAACCAAAATGATCAGGGTTGTGATCGCCTCACCCGTTGGTGTCAGTCCCAAGTCTAGCATTGGCACCCTCGCTTGTGCAGGCCAAGGTCAACCCGCCCACAGCCCCATCTTCCCCATCTGATCAGGAGAGCGCAAGCACCCTATTCACGCAGTTGCCTGAGACAGCTTGCCGCCGACCCGCACCGCGCGCGCGACAGTGGCGCGGCCTGTGCGGTCATCTGTTTCAATGTATACCCCTGATAGGGTCGCCTCACCGAGGGCGGGGCTAAAACGCTCTTTTGGGATATGGGTCAAGAAACGGCGCAGCGGTTCGGCCTTATCCATCCCGATCACGCTGTCATAATCGCCGCACATCCCCGCATCTGTTTGATAGGCGGTGCCATTTGACAGGATCATTGTGTCTGCGGTTGGCACATGGGTGTGGGTGCCCACAACAAGGCTCGCGCGGCCATTGCAGTAATGGCCCATGGCCATCTTCTCGGATGTCGCTTCAGCGTGGAAATCCACGATGACCGCTTGCACCATGCCGCCCAAAGGATGCGACTTTAGGATTGGATCAAGGGCTGAGAAAGGATCATCATAGGGGTGTTTCATGAACACCTGACCCAAGGCCTGCGCAACCAATACTTTGCGCCCACCCGGTGCTGTGAAAATACGCGCGCCCTGTCCAGGTGCCGCTTTCGAGATATTTAGGGGCCGTATCACGCGCGGCTCATTTTCGATAAAGCCAAACATATCCTTTTGATCAAACGCATGATCGCCCAAAGTTATGCAATCAGCCCCAGCCGCCAGAATATCTTTCGCATGCCCACCCGACAGCCCCATGCCCGAAGTGGCGTTCTCGCCATTCACAACAACGAAATCAAGTTTCCAGTCTTCGCGCAGACGCGGCAGATGGGTGGTGATGGCGGCGCGCCCCGCGCGGCCCATCACATCTCCTAAGAAAAGGCATTTCATGGGGAAACCCCTAGTCCCCTTTGGTGTTTTACGCAAGCGCAGCATGGTGAAGGCCGCTTTCGGTGACGACCACATCCAAGGGTTGATCTGTTGGCTCAACTGGCAAGCCGCCAAATCGTTGGGCACTATAGGCAAAGCCAATCGCGCGCAAATTAGGCTTTGCTGCGCGCAGACCTTCTAGGCTGCGGTCGTAAAACCCGCCCCCATACCCAAGGCGCTGGCCATGATCGTCAAACCCGACCAAAGGCACAATGACGATATCAGGGATCAGGCTTGCCCCTTCTGGCGGCATTTCTGCGCCAAATTCCCCCGTGATCAACGGGCCATCATAAGCCCATTCTCGAAACAGCAGCGCCGCATCCTTGGCCATGATTACGGGAAGGCAGAGGCGATTTTTCTGCCCCAAACGTGCCATTGCAGGGCGGGGGTCTATTTCCGTGCGAATGGGCATATAGGCGGCTATGATTGCCCCCTCGACTGGCCCGATTTCAGCCAAAAGTCGCGCGGTCGCGGCCTCAGGTGCAGGCCCTAATTCGGTATGGGCCAATTTGCGCGCGGCGAAGGCAGATTTGCGCAAGAGCGCCTTGTCATTCGGGGTTGTCATTTTTGCCTCTTGCCTTTGCGCCGAAATCTTCATTCAACACGATCATAAGGTCGTGCAAAGACGCAAGGATGTTTGCGCGCGACCATAACCCTGCATAAAGGCGACTTGAAGATGATGATGGTATTAGATCACGTGGCAATCGCCGCAGAAGACTTGGCTAGCGCCGAGGCAGAATTGACCGCGGCCCATGGCCTGACCTTTCAAGGCGGCGGTCAGCATATGGATATGGGCACTCATAACCGCCTGATTGGGCTTGGGCCTTCGGAATATTTGGAACTGATTACCCCGTGCCCAGACATTCCCGCACCTTCGCAACCGCGTTGGTTTGATTTGGATCGGTTCTCTGGCGCGCCGCGGGCGCGGTCTTGGGTCTGCGCGGTGACAGATTTGGAAGCGGCTTTGGCGCAAATTCCCTTTCCTGTGGGCAAGGTCTGGAATTTGGGCCGTGGTGATCTGCGGTGGCGCATGACGATCCCTGAAGATGGGATTTTGCCGTTTGATGGCCTGTTCCCTGCGCTAATCGAATGGCAATCGGGCGGCCACCCTGCAACGCGCCTGAATGAGGTTGGGGTGCGGCTTGAGGCGCTCGCGCTAGAAACGCCACAGGCAGAGGCGCTTCGGGCCGCGCTTGCGCCTCTTTTCGCGGATACCCGCCTGTCTATCGCCAAGGCGGACGCGCCTAAGATTTCCGTAACGCTTGCGACCGAAACTGGCACTGTGGTTCTTTAAATTGTGGTTCTCTCAACAATCGACACCTTCAAAATGACCCCAGAAATTTGTCCCGCCCGTGCCGCGCATATTCCTTCGATCCTTGAGATCTGGAACCATGTGATCCGTGACACGGCCTATACATTCACAAGCACACTCAAGACGGTTGAAGATGTGAAACATATCCTCACCGATCAATGCGCGCTTGTTATGGTTGAAGGCACGCGGGTCATTGGGTTCGCGCGCTTTGGCCCGTTTCGTGGTGGGGATGGTTATAGGTTTATCGCAGAACATACGATCTTAATGGCCCCATCGGCGCGCGCACGCGGGCTCGGCCCTCGCCTCCTATTGGCGCTTGAGGACGAAGGGCGAAAGGCAGGCATCGCGCGTTTCGTTGCGGGTATTGGTGGCGAAAATGACATCGCGCAGAAATTCCATAAATCGATGGGATATACCGAAACGGGGCGGATGCCGCGCATGGGGTGGAAATTTGAACGCTGGCATGATCTGGTATTGATGCAGAAAGATCTTTGAGTGGCGGCAAAAGCCCAAAAAACTCTGACAAGCCCTGCCAAACAAGCTATGGCTAGGCCCATGTCGATCTGGGCCAAAATAACGGATGCCATATCCGCCCTCGCCCGTGGTGAAAGCCTCTCGGTTCTGTTCGAGCGCCTGCGCCGTCCGCCCGAGCGCAGTGTGGCCTTTACCATCGCAGTCATCGCGCTTGGGGCAAAAATGGCCAAGGCGGATGGTCAAGTCACCCGTGATGAGGTCGCAGCCTTTCGGCAAGTGTTCCATATTCCTGCGGCCGATACTGCCGCCGCTGCGCGTGTTTTCAACCTAGCGCGCGAGGATGTAGCAGGATTTCAGGATTACGCGCGCCGCATCGCACGGATGTTTGAGCCCGCCGCGCCAATTTTAGAGGATCTGCTTTCAGGTCTGTTTCATATCGCCCAAGCCGATGGTCACTATCACCCCGCTGAAGATGAATTTTTGGCGCGAGTGGCCGAGATTTTTGGAATTTCGTCTGCGCGGTTTTCGGCCCTGCGCGCAACATTTATCCCAGATGCGCCGCAAGACCCTTTTGCCATTTTGGGCATATCCCCTGAGGCCAGTGCAGAGGACATTCGCAGCCGCTATCGCGCGCTTGTGCGGGAAAACCACCCAGACCAGATGCAGGCCCGTGGCGTGCCACCCGAAGCGGTTAATCTTGCTGCTCATAAAATGGCGGCGATCAACCGCGCCTATGACGAGATTGTAAAATCCCAGACCCGACAGGGGGGATAGATGCGCCTCGCCAGCTACAATGTCGAATGGTTTGATGCGCTGTTTGCGGATGATGGCAGCTTGCTGGAAGATGGCACATGGTCATCGCGTTATAAAATCACCCGCGCGGATCAAATGCGGGCCTTGGGGCGGGTTTTCACCGAGCTAGATGCCGATGCGGTGATGATCATCGAAGCCCCAGACACCAAGAAATCCCGCGACACAGTGCGTGCCCTTGAAAATTTTGCAGCCCGATTTGAGCTGCGCTGCCGTAAGGCTATCAAAGGGTTTGATAACGACACACAACAGCAAATTGCGCTTTTGTATGATCCTGATCAGATGGATGTGCGCCATGATCCCGTGGCAAGCGAGGCCGCGCCGCGGTTTAACGGAAAATTCCGAATTGATCTCGATATTGATGCGCGCGCCGATGTGATCGGCTTCTCCAAGCCGCCGCTTGAGGTCGCCGTGACAACCGCCAAAGGCGCAATGCGCATGATCGGTGTTCATGTGAAATCCAAAGCCCCGCATGGGGCCCGTAGCCCCGAGGAGGTGATCCGCCTCGCCATCGCCAATCGGCGCAAACAACTGGCCCAAGCGATTTGGTTGCGTGCCCGTGTTGATGACCATTTGGCTGCAGGTGATCCCTTGATTGTGATGGGCGATTTCAATGACGGGCCAGGTTTGGATGAATACGAAAAACTGTTTGGTCGTTCCTCGCTTGAGATTGTTTTGGGCTGCGATCTGCCGCGGGCGCAACAATTGTTTGATCCGCATGCCGCGCGCGCGCTGCAAAGCCTGACGGCGGCAACACAAACCAGCGCGCGGTTTTATATCCCAGAGGAAAAGCGCTATCTGTCAGCGCTGCTAGATTACATCATGGTTAGCCCCCATTTGCGCGCCAAACGGGGGCAGTGGCGCATTTGGCATCCGTTCGAGGATGCCGCCTGCTATGCGGATATTGATCTGCGCACAGCGCTGTTGGTGGCATCCGATCACTTCCCCGTTGTAGTTGATCTTGACCTTTAACTTGGCGCCCTGAGAGGAAATCTGCGCCTTAGGGGTTGAGGGCGCGGGGTTTGCACCGCATATCTTGGGAAAGATATTTCGCAGTTTATCAAAGGCAGTGCCATGACCCATCATAACGATCCCCGCCAATTCGATGCCCAGTCCGAGACAGGTGGCGGGGCATGGGCGGATTTGCCCGAATGGGATTTGAGCGACCTTTACCCATCGGTTGATGCCCCCGAACTCAAACGCGACATGGAATTTTTGACCAAAGAATGCGCGGCATTTGCCGCGGATTACGAGGGCAAATTGGCCAATCTCGATGCCAAGGCCATGCTGGATTGCGTGCTGCGCTATGAAAAGATCGACATGGTGGCAGGGCGGATCATGTCCTTTGCAGGTTTGCGCTATTACCAAAAAACCACAGATGCAGGCCGCGCGAAATTCATGTCCGATTGTCAGGACAAGATCACCAACGCGACCACCGCGCTGGTATTCTTTAGCCTTGAGTTTAACCGTTTAGACGAAGCCCATCTTGAGGCGTTGTTGGCTGCGAATGCCGAACTGGCGCGGTATCGCCCCGTCTTTGATCGGATGCGTGCAATGAAGCCCTATCAGCTGTCTGACGAGATGGAGAAATTCCTGCATGACCAATCGGTCGTGGGGGCGGCTGCGTGGAACCGTCTGTTTGACGAAACGATCGCAGGCATGAGCTTTGAGGTGGATGGCGAAGTGATGGGGATTGAGGCCACGCTCAATTGCCTATCTGAGCAGAACCGCGCCAAGCGCGAGGCGGGTGCGCGCGCCTTGGTAAAGGGGTTCGCTGCGCAATTGCCCCTCTTTGCGCGGGTGCATAACACTTTGGCCAAAGAAAAAGAGATCGAGGATCGGTGGCGCAAATTGCCCTCCGCGCAGGCGGCACGGCATTTGGCCAACCATGTCGAGCCCGAGGTGGTCGAGGCGCTGCGCAACGCGGTCGTGGCGGCCTATCCGCGCCTTTCGCACCGCTATTACGCGCTTAAGGCCAAGTGGCTGGGCCTTGAAACCTTGGAGATCTGGGATCGCAACGCGCCCCTGCCGATGGAGGATGAGCGCATCGTGCCATGGATCGAGGCGCGCCGTATTGTGACCGAGGCTTATTCGGCCTTTGATCCGCGCATGGCCGAATTGGCCGAGCCGTTTTTTACCGATGGTTGGATTGACGCGGCGGTGAAAGAGGGCAAAGCACCCGGCGCCTTTGCGCATCCCACTGTGGCCGATGCGCATCCCTATGTGATGCTCAACTATCTGGGGAAACCGCGCGATGTGATGACCTTGGCGCATGAATTGGGCCACGGGGTGCATCAGCGTCTGGCGGCAGGGCAGGGCGAATTGTTGTCCTCCACGCCTTTGACCTTGGCGGAGACGGCAAGCGTTTTTGGCGAGATGCTGACCTTCCGCAGAATGTTGTCTGAGGCCAAAGATCAAGCTGCGCGCAAGGTTATGTTGGCGGGCAAGGTTGAGGATATGATCAACACAGTCGTGCGGCAAATTGCGTTTTATGATTTTGAATGCAAACTCCATGCGGCGCGGCGCCAGGGGGAGTTGACCCCTGACGATATCAACGCGCTTTGGATGAGCGTCCAGGCCGAAAGCCTTGGGCCTGTGTTTAACTTCATGGAAGGCTATGAAACCTTCTGGGCCTATATCCCGCATTTTGTGCATTCGCCCTTCTACGTATATGCCTATGCCTTTGGCGATGGGCTGGTGAACGCACTTTATGCGGCCTATGAGGAGGGCCAAGACGGGTTCGAGGAGAAGTATTTTGATATGCTAAAGGCAGGCGGATCAAAGCATCACAAAGAACTGCTTGCGCCCTTTGGGCTTGACGCCTCTGACCCTGCGTTTTGGGATAAGGGCCTGTCGATGATTGAAAGCATGATTGATGAGCTAGAGGAGATGGAATAACCCCGCGCCACCACAGCCAAAGAAAAAGGGGGCGCGCGGATGCGTGGCCCCTTTTTTCTTACCCCGCCTTGGCGCGGATTGCGTCAATCGTTTCTTGGGTTTCTACCGCATCCTCAAGTCGCCATTTGAGCGCGGCACCATCCAAAATGGCCGCATTCAGATTTTCCACCTGCAACACATATTGATTGACCTTGGGGAAGCGGATTTCGCGGCGCTCCATCCCTGTTTCAATCACGAGGCGGGCTTGGTCGAACACGCCCGCATTATAGGGGGTTGGGACGCGTAAAACCCCATCGCTGCCGTGGAAGGTGACCTCTTGGAACGGGTGCATCCGCATTGAGGTGAGCCATTGCGCATCAAACCCATCAAAGCCTGCACGCGCCTCTGCGGTAACTTCACAATCGCCCTCATATTCGATTTTCGCGTCATAAATCTCGCGTAAGGTTCCACCTGTTGCAAAACGGGTCGAGCCGATGGTGTAAACCCCGATATCGGGCAATGATCCGCCACCCATGGCCGCCTTATTACGGATGTTTTGGGTATCGGCCGCATTGTTATAGGTAAAGGCTGCACGCACGCGCTGCAGCTGCCCCAATTGGCCCGATGCAATAATCTCTCGGGCCATTTGCCATTGCGGGTGATGCACGATCATAAAGGCCTCGCTTGCAACCAGACCTGATTTATCGCGGGCTTCGATCAAAGGTTGGATTTCGGGCGCGGTCATTGCGGTTGGTTTTTCAACCAAAACATGCTTGCCCGCTTGGAGGGCTTTGATCCCCCATTCAACATGCATCGTATGGGGTAGCGGAATATAGACCGCATCAATCATCGGATCCGCCAAGAGCGCGTCATAGCTGTCATGCACGTTCAAGTCAGGGGCGATCCGAGTGAAGGGCGCGGCCTTGCCGACATCGCGCGTGGCAATTCCCGCCAAACGCCCACGCCCTGCCAGATGCAGCGCAGGTGCCATCTCGTTTAGTGCAAAATTGGATGCGCCCAAAATGCCCCAATTGACGTAATGTTCCATTCTGTCCCTCCCTTATATGCCGAAACCCTAGCGCCAAGCTGTGGCGCATGCAAAGTGCAATCATTTGATTTAGCGCAAAGACCGCTGCCTATCTGGGGATTTAGATGGGCGTGACTGTAATGGTAAAAGGACGCGAACCAATGTCGAACACCCCGCATGAACTGGCCGAAGATTTCCCACAGGATGCTGAGAAAATCCATGAGCTGAAAACCCAAAACGCGCATTTTGCAAAACTGGCGGCTGACTATCATGAGGTGAACCGCGCCGTGCATCGTGCCGAGACAGGTGTTGAGCCATTGGAAGAATTGGCTGAAATGGCGCTACGCAAGGAGCGGATGCGTCTCAAAGACGAAATCGCCGCCATGTTGGCGGCGGCGTAATCGCAGATTGAAAATTTGGGGGCGGGCCTGATTGGCCCCCCACCTTAGCCCTCAGCAGTGCCTTCGACCTGCGCCTGAAACCGTTCAAAGAATTGATCAGCCATTTTAGTGGCAAAGCTATCAATCAAGCGCGAGCCAAGTTGCGCGATTTTACCGCCAACTTTGGCCTCAACCTCATAGGTCAGTTCGGTGCCACCGCCCTCGGCATCGGATAAGGCCACATTCGCGCCCCCTTTGGCAAAGCCCGCAACACCGCCTTTGCCTTCGCCTGTGATCGTGTAGCTTTCAAGTGGAACGATATCGGAAAGCGTGACCTCGCCCTTAAAGGTCGCTGAAACAGGCCCAACCTTCTGTTTGACTGTAGCGGCGAAGCCTTCCTCAGGGCTGCCTGTCAATTCCTCGCATCCTGGGATGCAGGCCTTGAGCACCTCGGCGGAATTCAGCGCCGCCCAAACGGTTGCGCGGTCTGCGTTCAAAATACGAGAGGCTGCTAATTCCATGGATGTCATCTCCGTCACTATGTCGCGAAAACCCTATATCCTAGGGTGGTCAGCCGTCAATTCTGCATGGTCTAAGTTTCGAGGCGATAGGGCAGTGTGCCGCGTTCATGCGGATCAACGCGCAGTTTTCCTTCGAGAGGCGGCACAGAGCGTTGGTGACAATTTTGCCGTTCGCAAATGCGGCAAGAAATCCCGATGGGCTGATAGGCCCCATCATCATCCAAGGGCATGCCATCGGCATAGATCAATTCCTTGGCATGTTTCACCTCGCAGCCCAAAGAGATCGCAAAGCGGCGCAGCGGTGCGCCCCATGCCCCGCCTGATTTCGAAACATCCCGCGCCAAAATGAAATAGCGCACCCCGTCAGGCGTTTCGGCCAATTGACGCAAGAATTGGGTCGGTGTTTCAAAAGCCTGATGGACATTCCACAAAGGGCAAGCCCCGCCAAAGCGCGCGAATTGAAAGCGTGTCGCAGAATGGCGCTTGGTGATCGTGCCTGCCTGATCGACACGGGTAAAGAAAAACGGCACCCCTTTGGCCCCTGGTCTTTGTAGGGTGGCCAGACGATGGGCAACTTGTTCAATTGAAGCGCCAAACTGGATCGACAGGCGTTCTAGATCATGGCGGGTGGTGCGCGCGGCCTCGGCAAAACGGGTATAGGGCATTAACACAGCGCCCGCGAAATAATTGGCCATGCCGACTTGGGCAATGGCGCGAGCTGTCTCCGATTGGAACCGCGCGAAATCAAGCGTTGCGTCCAACAACTGCGCCTGCCCCAAAAGCGCGTATTGATGCAGCAATTGAAAGCGCTGTGTTTCGGGCGCGGCGCGTGGCGACAGCGTTAAAACGCGCGTTTCGGTGTCATAACGGCGCAATCCCTGATCTGTCGCGCGCCGAATTGTGACGCCTTGCGCGGCCAACATGGCCTCGGTATGCGCGGCCAAGTCCCCTTGTGCCTTCGCGGCAAAACGTTCGGCGGCGCGATCCACCGCATCAATGTAATTGTCGCAATAATGAAAGAAATCCCGCACCTCCTCCCAAGGCGAGGGGGCAGCGCCGCTGCCATCGCGCCCCAAAGCCTCATCCAAGGAGGCGAGGCGCTCTTGCGCCTGACGATAGGCGCGATGCAGGGATAGAAAACTATGGGCAAGCGCGGGCGCGTTTGAGGCGGCCAGCCTCAGATCGGTCAGCGCAGGTTGGCCATCCGTGAAAACGGGGTCTGCCAAGGCCTCGCGCATATCAGAGATCAGGCGTTCCGCATCGCCCGAGGTCAGTTCAGTCACATCAAAACCAAATTCCTGCGCCAAGGCCAAAACAACCACAGTCGAAAGCGGGCGGTTGTTGTTTTCCATTTGGTTCAGATAGGGCAAGGAAATGCCAAGCTTGGCCGCGAAGTCCTTCTGCGTCAGCTCAAGCCTTTGACGCAATTCGCGCAATTTCGCGCCCACATAGAGCTTGCGTGTATCTTGGCCATTCGCGCGCATGGATCTGCCCCTTGGTTGGCTTTGCAAACCCTATTTTGCCAATTTGCAAGATTGCGCGCAAGCCTCACACGCGGGCACGGATCCCTTGATAGGCGAGGGCGGCGATCCCGCCAACAGCGGCTAGGCTCAGTGATGGATCACTTTGCCATTGCGAGACAATCACGCCAACCAAGGCCCAGATCACGGCAATCGGATAGGTGATGACCCTGAGTCGCGTGGTCAAGGCGGAGGCGGTTGCAAGCGCCCCCAAAAGACCCGCCCAACCTGCGATCTCGCGGGGCATTATGCCAAAGCCCGTTAAGGTTGTTGCAAGCGCCACAAACCCCGCAGCCGAGAGCCACCCCGCGTATAGGCCCAAAGGCGCCCGCGCCCATGAGGTTGGGCTTATTGGTGCGCGCAAACAGGCCAGAACGGCGGTGATCAGCATGACGAAGATAAGGATCGTGGCCCAAATCGGACTGCGCAGCGCCACCTCAATCCAGATTGCGCCAATGCCTGCGCTAACGATCAGGGGCCAGCGCATGGCATCCCAGTTTGGATTGTTGGCATGGCGCCACAGCCCATAGCCCGCGCTTGCAATCAGCCACAGGTAAATGACCCCCCAAATCGCAAAGGCATAGCCCGCGGGCTGCACAGGCGGGGTGCTGACATCATAGGGCAGGGTTGCAGGGTCAAATCCTGTGAAAGGCGCGGTTAAAAGCGGCGCGCCTGCAAAGGCCAAAACCAAGACCAGCGTGACAGCGGCACGCAATGTTGTGGGGTTTAGGCCAGAGTTAGCCAAGCGTGCCATCCGCCAAAAGCCGTGCTTTGCCGCCCAAATAGGGGTGCAGCGCGGCAGGCAGGGTGACGGAGCCATCTGCCTCTTGCCCGTTTTCAAGCACTGCGATCAAACAGCGCCCAACCGCAAGGCCAGAGCCGTTGAGGGTATGCACAAATTCAGGCTTGCCGCCGCCTGACGGGCGGAAGCGCGCATTCATGCGGCGTGCTTGGAAATCTCCGCAGCTTGAGACTGAGGAAATCTCGCGATAGCAATCCTGACCCGGAAGCCATGCTTCAATGTCAAAGGTGCGCACCGCGCCAAAGCCCATATCGCCCGTGCAGAGCGTGACGGTGCGATAGGGAATATTGAGCGCCTCTAAAATGCCCTCAGCACAGCGCAACATCCGCTTTTGTTCATCATCCGAGTGAGCTGGATGCGTGATCGAAACCATTTCAACTTTTTCGAACTGGTGCTGACGCAGCATTCCCGCCGTATCGCGCCCTGCGCTGCCTGCCTCAGACCGAAAACACAGAGAATGCGCGGTATAGCGCATTGGCAATGCGGCCTCCTCCACAATTTCGCCTGAGACGATATTGGTCAGCGTCACTTCGGAGGTTGGGATCATCCACCAGCCATTGGTGGTTTCATAACTGTCTTCGCCGAATTTCGGCAATTGGCCCGTGCCGAACATCGTTTCGGGGCGCACAAGAACAGGGCCGTTCATTTCGGTCAGGCCGTTTTGATCAACATGGGTGTCGAGCATGAATTGCGCCAAGGCGCGGTGGATCCGTGCCACAGCACCCCCAAGCATCACAAAGCGCGCGCCTGACAGTTTTGCGGCTGTCTCAAAATCCATGCTTGGCGCAACAGAGGACAATTCAAAATGCTCTACAGGTTTGAAATCAAAGCTGCGCGGGGTGCCCCATTTTTGCAATTCCACATTGTCAGTCTCATCCGCCCCATCTGGCACATCAGCGGCGGGCGCATTGGGGATCGTGGCCAGCATATCGCGCAAAGCCGCATCACGGGTCTTGGCCTCATCCTCAAGGCGGGCAATCTCGTCTTTCTTTTCTGCAACAAGGGCGCGCAGGCGCTCGAATTCGGCTTCATCACCGCGGGCCTTGGCCGCCCCCACATCTTTTGATGCGGCATTGCGTTCGGCCTGCGCCGCCTCGGATGCCGTGATGCAGGCGCGCCGTGCTTCGTCCAACGCCAGAATTTCCGCAGACAGTGGCGCGAGACTGCGGCGCGCAAGGTTGGCGTCAAATTGTGCGGGGTTTTCACGAATGGCGCGAATGTCATGCATTGGATTTGCCTTTATCTCAGAACGGGGCGCAGCTTCCCCTTTGGGCGGTATGCAATATTGCGCGGCGCGGGGAAAGGGGGTGTTACAATTCTTGGCACCTCAGGGGCTGACAGCACTGCACCTTATACCCATATAGGGCGCGATGGCAGGATTGCCGCAGGGCGCAGTTGCAGTGTTGGCCTGCCTTGCGCTTCGGGCGGGGGGAAAGTAACGTGCCGCCAAATTGAGGGGGCTTGGATCATTATGCACCCAAGGCCACCAACCATCTGCCCGATCTTGGGTGAATTTGATCAAGCCTCCGCCGCTGCGGGCGCGAATATAAGGATAGACCGACCATGGAAGCATTTGCACAATTCGTGCCGCTGATTTTGATCTTCGCGATCATGTATCTGCTTTTGATCCGTCCCCAGCAGAAAAAAGCCAAAGAGCATCAGGCGATGGTTGCTGCCCTGCGCCGTGGCGACCAGGTTGTGACCGCAGGCGGTATTATGGGCAAGGTCAGCAAAGTGAAGGATGAGCGCGAGGTCGAGCTTGAGATTGCAACGGGTGTAAATGTCCGCGTTGTGCGCAACACCATCACGCAGGTTGTTTCAAAAACAGAACCCGCAAAAGAATAATCTTCGACTGACCAAGCCCTGCCATTTGGCGGGGCTTTGTGTGAGAAAAGGCTAAGATATGCTCGATATCCCGCTATGGAAACGCATCCTGATTTGGGGCGTGGTTCTGGTTGCACTGGCTTTGGCCGTTCCAAATTTGGCCTATGATCGGGTCGAGCGTCACAATGATGCCCTTGCTGCCCTCGAAGGTGGCGCACCCTCTACGCCTGAACTCGAAGCGGATTTGGCACTTTGGCCGTCTGTTCTGCCCTCAAGCCTTGTTAATCTTGGGCTTGATTTGCGCGGTGGCGCGCATCTTTTGGCTGAGGTGCGGGTTGAGGATGTCTATTCCGCACGTATGGACGCGCTGTGGCCCGAGTTGCGGGATGCATTGCGCGATGCCCGCGATGAGGTCGGCCCCATTCGCCGCACCGATGCCCCCGCAGGCGAATTGCGGGTGCAATTGGGTGAGGCCTCGGGCATGGCCCGCGCGGTGGAATTGGCCCGCGGTTTGGGCGGCCCTGTTGTCAGCCTGACGGGTGTAGGATCAGCCAGCCTTGAGGCGCGCGGCGAGGGCGATGTGCTGATCGTCTCGCTCTCTGAGGCGGAGAAGATCGCAACCGATGATCGCACCATGCAGCAATCGGTGGAAATTGTGCGCCGCCGTGTGGATGAGGCAGGCACCCGTGAGCCGACCATCCAACGCCAAGGCGAAAATCGGATTTTGATCCAAGTTCCCGGTGTAGGTTCTGCACAAGAGTTGAAAGACCTGATTGGCACCACGGCACGCCTGACTTTTCACCCTGTCATCAGCCGCACCAGCGACCCTGAGGCCCGTGTGGACGCGCGGCAACTGCTGCTGCCCTCGATGGATGAAGAGGGCGCGTATTACATTCTAGAAGAAACCCCCGTGGTGACGGGCGATGATCTTGTTGACAGCCAACCCGGCTTTGACGCGCAAAATGGCCAGCCCAATGTCAGCTTCCGCTTTAACCCGCATGGCGCGCGCCTCTTTGGCGAATATACATCCGCTAATGTCGGTGCGCCTTTTGCCATTGTTCTGGACAATGAGGTCATTTCAGCACCCACAATCCGTCAGGCGATCACGGGCGGCTCTGGTCAGATCACAGGCAGTTTTACGGTCGAAAGTTCGACCCAATTGGCGGTTCTTCTGCGCGCAGGGGCCTTGCCTGCTGAGATGACCTTCCTTGAGGAACGCACCATTGGCCCTGAACTGGGGGCTGATAGTATCGCAGCGGGTCGGATTGCCGCGATTGTGGCCTTTCTGGCAGTACTGGTGTTTATGCAGGCGAGCTATGGCCTTTTCGGCCTGTTCGCCAATATCGCCCTGATGATGAATGTGGCGATGATCTTTGGTATCCTAAGCCTTGTGGGTGCAACCCTGACATTGCCGGGGATTGCGGGGATCGTCCTGACGATTGGTATGGCGGTTGATGCCAATGTGTTGGTCTTTGAACGGATCCGTGAAGAATTGAAAACTGCACGCGGCCCCGCCCGTGCGATTGAACTAGGCTATGATCGTGCGATGTCGGCGATTGTGGATGCCAATATCACAACCTTCCTAATCGCGGTGATCCTGTTCACCCTTGGCTCTGGCCCTGTCAAAGGCTTTGCCGTCACCTTGGCCATTGGGATCATCACATCTGTTTTCACTGCGCTTTATGTGACGCGGGTCATGGTCGTGACATGGTTCGAACGCGCCCGCCCCAAAAAGATCGAGGTCTGATATGAAACGTCTGAGACTGGTTCCAGAAGTCACCAATATCGACTTCTTCCGTCATGCCCGTATCACGTTTGGGGCCTCTGTGGTGGCGGTGTTTCTGTCCATTGGGGTTTGGTTCGCGCTTGGTCTGAATTTCGGGATTGATTTTTTGGGTGGCACGACCATCCGTGCCGAAAGCTCGACCCCTGTCGATGTCGGGGCCTATCGTGAAGCCCTTAGCCCGCTGGGCCTTGGTGATATCGCGATTTCCGAAGTGTTCGACCCAAGCTTTGGCGAAAACCGCCATGTGGCCATGATCCGAATTCAGGCACAGGCGGGTGAAGAGTCTGTTACGCCCGAGATGATCGCGGCGGTTGAAGCCGCATTGCAAGCCATCGCGGCGGATATGACATTCCCATCGGTAGAATCCGTTGGCCCCAAAGTCTCAGGTGAATTGATCACCACAGCCCTCATTGCGGTGGGCGCGTCCTTTGCGGCGATTTTGATTTATATTTGGCTGCGATTTGAGTGGCAATTTTCGGTGGGTGCAATTGCGGCGCTGGTGCATGACGTTCTGCTGACCATTGGCCTCTTTTCTCTTCTCCAAATCAGGTTTGATCTGGCGACCATTGCCGCGATTCTGACGATCATCGGTTATTCGATCAACGATACGGTGGTGATTTTTGACCGCCTGCGCGAGAATCTGATCAAATACAAAAAGCGCGATTTGCAGGATGTGATGAACCTATCGGCCAATGAAACACTCAGCCGCACCTTGATGACATCCGGCACCACCCTTTTGGCGCTTTTGGCGCTGCTTGTTCTGGGGGGCGATGTGATCCGCAGCTTCGTTTTTGCGATTTTCTGGGGTGTCATCGTTGGCACCTATTCCTCGATCTATGTTGCAAAGAACGTGGTGTTGATGATTGGCGTAAAGCGCGATTGGTCAAAACCAGATCAGAAGGCAGGCACGACCTTCGCGGAAAAAACCTAATCCGAAGGGGGGCGTATTTCCGATGGAACTTAACGAGGTGCGCTATAATGGCGGCATGCCGATTGACGGATATGGCGCAGGCTTTTTCCGCATTGACGGGGCGGTCTATCACGGCGCTCAGCTGATCTTGCCCAATGGGCGGCAGGATTGGGGCGGCTATGATGATCCCGCGCCCCTGCTTGCAGCGGCGGGTTTAATTGATGTTTTGCTGATTGGCACAGGGGCGGAGATTGCGCATATCCCCGCTAAACTACGCGCGGCACTTGAAGGCGCGGGATTGGGTGTAGAGGTGATGGGCAGCCCCTCAGCCGCGCGCAGCTATAATGTGCTGCTTGGCGAGGGGCGGCGCATCGGTGCGGCCCTGCTCCCTGTTTAGGCAACCTCCCGAAACACTGCGTTCAATGCGCTGTTCAGTTTATCGCACATTTCGTCCATTTGCTCATTGGTCAGATTGAACGGCGGACACAGAACCACGGACTGTCCCAAGGGGCGGCAAATCAAGCCGTGATCCGTGCAGGTGTTGGCGATGCGCTCACTGACCGATAAATCCGAGGCAAAGGGGGTTTTTGTGGCGCGATCCTGCACCGCCTCAAGCGCCCACATATAGCCGATCCCGCGCAACTCGCCGATATTTGGGTGCTTCGCGATCTCGCGAAGACCTGCCTCCATGCGGGGTGCGCCGATCTTCACCATATCGGCCAATCCCTCGTTCAGAACCACATCGATTGCCTTAAGCGCAACGGCGCAGCCCACAGGATGGCCTGAGGCGGTGAAGCCGTGCGGAAATTCCTCAATCGGGTCGATGGTGGCTTGCAGTCGCGCGGATAATTCTGGCCCTAAAATCACCGCGCCCATCGGGAAATAGCCTGCCGTCAGCACCTTGGAGGAGATAATCGCATCAGGCACAAATTGGTAAGTGTCGCATCCCCATATGTTGCCCGTGCGACCAAAGCCGCAGATCACCTCATCTGCGATGAGAGGGATGTTATGCTTGCGCAAGATCTGTTGCACGATCTGGAAATAGCCTGCTGAGGGGGGGATCACGCCGCCTGCACCCATCACGGGTTCCGCGAAAAACCCTGCGATTGTGTCGGCGCCTTCGCGCGCGATGACCTCCTCCAATTCTGCGCCAAGGCGGGCGCTGAATTCTGCCTCGGTTTCATCTGCGCGCCCTTCACGCCAGTAATGCGGACAAGTCATGTGGATGAACCCCTCCATCGGAAGACCAAAGAGGCTGTTGTAAGGTTTGCCTGTCATCGAGGCTGAAACCGCGGTGACGCCATGATAGGCATTTTTGCGGGTCAGAATCTTGCGCCCCTGTGGCCGCCCCTCGGCCTGTGTCATGAACCATAGCATCTTGACCATGGTGTCATTCGCTTCAGACCCAGAATTGGTGTAAAACACCTTGCCGCTGTCAAAGGGGGATACCTCAATCAGACGTTCAGAGAGGGCAACAGTCTGATCTGACATCCGCCCGAAAAAGGCGTGATAGCCAGGAAAGCGGTCATATTGCGCCTTGGCGGCCTCGGCCAAACCTTTGTGATCAAACCCCGCCACCATATTCCAAAGGCCAGAATTTGCGTCCAAATAGCGTTTGCCGTTCGTGTCAAACACATAAGGCCCCTCGCCATGGGTTAAAACGACAGTGCCACGATCCCGAACGGATGGCAGATCGGTAAAGCCATAAAGACTATATTTTTCAGCGCGGGCTTCCCATGAATTGAGCGGGCTATGATCATGCGCGGGCATCTGGTCACTCCTTGAAGCGTGTCTGTGCAGAGGCTAGCTCCGCATCTGCGCTGCTGCAATTGGGCAAACGCGCCAAAGCCATAATAAAAAGCCCGCGCAAAATCGTGCGCGGGCCTGTCTTGCTATTGGATCAGCGGTGCTGCGTTATGTGCCGTAGGCGGCCTCCACTGACCCCATCACATCTTCGGCCGCCATCACCAGCGCGTTGATGATAAAGTCAAGCTCGCTGCGTGTCAGGCGGGCAGGCAGGCGCACATCGCAGGCGCGCATTAACATTGCGCGGGTCTTCGGCAGGTCAGGCATCTCACCGGGAATGAATTGCCAGTTCCAAAACGCACGGGCGTTGTCGGTCGATAGGCCAAAGACCTGCACCTTCACGCCGCGCGCTGCTGCTGCATCTTGAAAGGCGACCGCATCCTCATCGCGCGCAAAATCCACTAGATTAAACTGGATAGAATCTGGTGCGCGGGTTTCGGGCGCCAAGGCAGGGGGCACATTCAGCCAAGGTGATTTGTTCAACTCACCCGCGACATAGTCGTGATTGGCAAGGCCATCGCGCACACGGCGCGCCAATTCAGGCAATTGCGGACGGATCACTGCGGCAGACAGGTTTTGCAGGCGCATGTTGTAAAGCGGCAATTGGTTTTGCCAACGCGCAAAGGCCTCAGCCAATTCTGGGTCATTTTGACCATTCGGGCCTTTGTGCTTTTTCCAATTATGTTCATAGGCCCCTGACATGATCACAGCGCGGGCAATCAGGTCGGGATCATTCGAGATTAAAATCCCGCCTTCGCCCGCGTTGATCATTTTATAAGATTGGAAAGAGAAACATCCAACTTTGCCAATGGTGCCAATTTTTTCGCCATGCCACAGCGTGCCAAGCGAATGGGCCGCGTCCTCAATCACGGGGATATTGCGCGCGTCACACAGCGCCTTGATGGCATCCATATCGGATGTATGGCCGCGCATATGGCTGATCAAAACCGCATCAATATTCTGGTCGATCTTGGCTGTGAAATCGTCCAAATCAATGCGGTAGTTTTCACCCACTTCGACCAATACAGGCTGCATCCGTGCATGCACGATGGACGAGGGAACAGCGGCAAAGGTGAAGGCAGGAATAATCACCCGCGCGCCCTGTTTCAGGCCAAGCGCCTCGAGCGATAAAAACAGCGCGGCGGAACAAGAGGACACCGCAAGCGCGTGTTTCACGCCCATCAAATCTGCAAATTCGCGCTCAAGCAGCGCAACAGGCGCATCGGCGGGGGCGGTGTAGCGGAACAGATCGCCAGAGTTCAGAAGGCGGTTGATCTCGGCACGCGCGGCTTCGGGGATCGGTTCTGCGTCATAAACATTTGGCACAACGGTCATGATTTCACCTTTTTGAAAAAGTCCCTTTCAAAAATCTTTACATAAAACGCGGTTCAAAATCTAGCGAAGCTTTTGTGACACTGGGGCGGTCAGGGCAATTCGCCATGCGTCTGTGGCATCAGTGCCGCAGCGCTAAATTCCCAATCGGTCGCGCAAAGCGAACCATGTCATTGCAAGGGCAAGGATTGGCGCGCGCAACGCGCTGCCACCTGGAAAGCGGGGCGTGGGAAGAGTTGCGAATGTCTCAAGCCCGCGCCCATCCCCCAAAATAGCCTCGGCCATGATGCGCCCCGCCATGCCTGACAGCGCAACCCCCTGTCCCGAAAACCCACCAGCGGCAATGATATTGGGCGCGATGCGCTTGACCATCGGCAAACGTGTGGGGGTGATGCCAAGCGCGCCACCCCAAACATAGTCGATCTTCACCCCCTCAAGCTGAGGGAATAGGCGATACATCCGTGCGACAAGCGCGGTGGCGATATCATCGGGAAAGCCAATCGAATAGCTTTCCCGCCCGCCGAATAAAAACCGCCGATCTGCGCTGAAGCGATAGTAATTCACAACGAATTTGCTATCCGCCACGGCAATATCTTGGCTCAGCACTTCTTGCCATTTTTGGGGCAGGGGTTCGGTCGCTGCAATGAAACTGTTAATGGGCATTACGGCCGCATTCACTTGTGGCAGAATATTGGGCAGATACCCATTTCCTGCGACAATCACCTGATCTGCTGTGACGCTGCCCTTGGCGGTTTTCAGGGTTGCCTTTGCCCCGCGGACAATTTCTGTCACCTCGCTGCATTCGTGGATGACCGCCCCTTCGGTCTCGGCCGCACGGGCAAGGGCTTGGGCATAGGCTAAGGGGTGCAGATGTCCGCCGCTTGGGTCAAGCGTGCCGCCGCTATAAAGCGGGGATTTGACCAATTCCGCAAATTGGGAACGATCCATCACATGGATCTCATGGTCATAGGTGCGGGCCATATAATCTGCCTCGCGGGCCAATTCATCCCGCTCGGCCATGCTATAGGCGCCATGCGCGATCCCTGAGCGATATTCTGCTTCGGGCGCGTGGGTCTCGCAAAAATCGCGCAGGTTTTTCTTTGCCGCTTCGCTAAGGGCCCATAAGGCGTGGGCCGCATCGACCCCAAGCCGCGCCTCAAGCCAATCTTGCCCTTTGTTAAAGCCAGAATGCACCTGCCCGCCATTGCGCCCCGATGCCCCAAACCCCACGCGATGCGCGTCTAGAACCACAACCCGCACGCCACGGCGGGCAAGGGTTAAGGCCGCCCAAAGACCTGTGAACCCTGCGCCCAAGATGGCCACATCGGCGCGGATCGTGTCGGCCAATGCGGGCCGATCCGGCGCGGGGGGGACTGAGGCCGCATACCAAGAGGGGGCATGATGTCCCGAAATGTCGTTGCGATAGAGCGGGTTCATACGTTCAACAAAAGATGCTCGCGTTCCCAAGGGCTGATGACTTGCAGGAATTCTTTATATTCGAGGTCTTTGACCGTCTTGTAGACGCTACAAAATTCAGGCCCGAGGATTTCGGTCATTGCTGCGTTTTCCACGAATAAATCCAAAGCATCGCCAAGACCGCGGGGAATATTGTCATCGCCTTGATAGGCATCGCCCTTGAATTCTGCGCTTGGCATTTTGCCCTCTTGCAGCCCGATCAAACCGCAAGCCAGAGAGGCGGTAATCCCAAGATAGGGGTTGCAATCCATGCCTGGCAGGCGGTTTTCGACACGGCGGCTTGCAGGGTCAGACACGGGCACGCGCAGGCCTGTCGTGCGATTATCGCGGCCCCATTCAAGGTTAATGGGGGCTGCGAAATCAGGGACATAGCGGCGATAGCTGTTTACATATGGGGCTAGCAGGGCAATCGCAGCAGGCAGGTTGTTCTGTAGCCCTGCGATGAAATGTAGAAATTCGGGCGTTTCATCACCTGACAGGGTCGAGAAGATATTTTGCCCTGTGGCCATATCCACCACTGAATGATGGATATGCATCGCTGAACCGGGCTCACCCTCGATCGGTTTCGCCATAAAGGTGGCATAGCAGTTGTGGCGCAACGCGGCCTCGCGGATCATGCGCTTGAAATAGAAAATCTCATCTGCCAATCGCACAGGGTCACCATGGCGGAGGTTCAACTCAATTTGGCCTGCGCCGCCCTCTTGCAAAATACCATCAATCTCAAGGCCCATGGCTTCGGCAAAGTCGTAGATATCGTCAATCACGGGGCCATATTCATCGACCGCAGACATGGAATAGGCCTGTCGGGCGGCAGCCCGCCGCCCTGAGCGGCCCATAGGTGGCTCGATCTCGCGGGCGGGGTCGGTGTTTGGGGCCACGAGGTAAAATTCCATCTCAGGCGCCACAATCGGCGCGAGCCCTTTGGCGTTATACATTTCGACTACGCGGCGCAGCACATTGCGCGGTGCAAAGGGCACCATCTGACCTTGTTGGTCATGAATGTTATGGATCACCTGTAGCGTCCAATCGGCTGTCCATGGCGCAGGCAGGGCAGTGTCCCAATCAGGGGTCAACACCATATCAGGTTCAGTGAACCCATCAGGCGAGGCATCCGCCCAATCCCCCGTGATCGTTTGGAAGAAGATAGAATTGGGCAGGTAAAACTGGGTTTGGCCTGCAAATTTCTGGCCGGGCATGGCCTTGCCACGCGCAACACCTGCAAGGTCGGAGACGATACATTCCACCTCGTCCAAGCGGCGATTTTCTAGAAAACTGCGCGCAACCTCAGGAAGCTTGTCGAGAAAACTGTCATAAACGCTGCTCATGCAGGCACCTTGGCGCTTTTGAATAGGCTTGCCATCTGTTCAGCCAAAATCCCGTTATCGGTGGGGGCTGACAGCTCGGCCTTGGCGCGCTGCAAGAGGGGGTCGGGCACAATCCCTTGACCCCGATGCGCAATCAACCCCGCAATCACATCAGCCCCGAATTCTGGATGGGCCTGCACAGTAAAGGTATGCCCCCCGTAAGACAGCATCGCATGGGCGCAAAATTCATTCGAGGCAAGGGTTTCCGCCCCCTCACAGGGGGTAATGACCTGATCTTGATGCCACGCGTTCAAATGCAATTTGCGGCCATCTTTGAGGTGGTATTCTTGCCGTCCGACACACCAGCCGCCTGAAAATTTTTCAACCCGCCCGCCAAGGGCTTGCGCGATGATTTGGTGCCCGAAACATACCCCAATCAAAGGAATGTGAGCGGCGTGGATGTCGCGGATCAATGCCTCGAGCGGCGGGATAAATGGATGATCCTCATAGACCCCATGACGTGATCCGGTAATGAGCCACCCATCGGCATCAAATATGCCTGTGGGAAACTCCATATCGACCACGTTATAGACGCGGAATTCGAAATCTTGCCCGTCTAAAAGCTGTGCAAAAAGCCGCGCGTAATCGGTGAAATCAGGTTTTAATTCATCAGGCATATGGCCTGTTTGTAAAATGCCAATGATCATGGGTGGCCTGTAAAAAAAGGATATCCAAAGGCTACGCCGCCGCGCATCGTTCGGCAAGGGGGCAGTTTAGACAGTGTCGAGGTAGAGTTGCATCTGCTCTTCGGGTGAAAGTTCGGCCATGTAATGCATCTCTTGACGCTTGGTGGCGAGGTAGTTTGCGACCAACTCCCGCGGAAAGATTTGCGCGGTCATCTGGCAGTCTTCAAAGGCCGCGATGGCCTCACCCCATGTGGTTGGCAAATGCGGGCTCGCCGCATCATAGGCGTTGCCATGGGTGGGCGCGCGTGGTGTGAGTTTGCCCTCAATCCCTGAGAGTGCCGCACCAAGGATACTGGCCACCAAGAGATAGGGGTTCACATCGCCCCCTGCGACCCGATGTTCGATCCGCCGCGCGGCAGGCGCGCCAGAGGGAACCCGCAGCGCGGTTGTGCGGTTCTCATAACCCCACGCCAAAGCAGTCGGGGCATGGGCGCCTGGCACAAATCGATCATAGCTGCTGGCATGTGGGGCGAAGATCAGCATAGACCCTGCCATCCCTGCCAAGCACCCCGCAATGGCATGGTGCAGCGCCTCTGACCCTTCAGTGCTGCCATTGTCGAAAATATTGCGCCCCTGCTGATCAAGAACCGAGAAATGCATATGCATTCCGTTGCCCGCGTAATCCTCGTAGGGTTTCGCCATAAACGAGGCGGCAAAGCCGTATTTGCGCGCAACACCTTTGATCAAAAGCTTGAACAGCCACGCGTCATCCGCCGCCTTCAAAGCATCGGATTGGTGCATCATATTGATTTCGAACTGTCCGGGGCCTGCCTCGGAAATCAATGTGTCGGCGGGTATATCCATCGCCTCGCAGGCATCATAAATTTCGGTAAAGAACTGATCAAAGGCATCAAGCTGCCTGAGGGCCAGAATTTCGGCTTGATTGCGTCTTTTGCCTGAGCGGGGCGATGGCGGCACGCGCAAGTCGGGGCCGCGATCATCGATGATGTAGAATTCCAACTCAGTGGCCACAACAGGGGTCAGGCCAAGCGCCTTGTACCGATCTAGAACCCGCGCCAGCGCGTGGCGCGGATCACCCGAAAAGGGGCGGCCATCTTCGTGGAACATCCAAAGCGGCAACAGCGCGGTTGGATTGCTTAGCCACGGCATTGGCACAAAGCCCCGCTCGGTCGGCAGAAGCAGACCATCGGGATCCCCGCTTTCAAAGACAAGCGGGCTGTCATCGATATCTTCGCCCCAAATATCAAGGTTCATGACGGAGAAGGGAAAGCGTGTTCCATCCTCCCATGCTTTTTGCGCATAGCGCCGCGCAATCCGTTTTCCGCGCGGCTGACCATTGAGATCAGAGGCCGCAACGCGGATCGTTTTGATCTCTGGATTATCGTTGAGATAGCTGCTCATGCGGTCAGTCTAGCGTGGCATTTTTGAAATGGCAGCGAAATTCGCGCAGACTTGCGCGTAATTTACGCGCCTGCCTAAAGTTTGGCCACACGTTGGCGCGCAAGGGCGCTGTCGCGGTCGTTGATCCCCAACATGGGCGCCACCATACGCAATAGCGCGTCCTCATCCGCGCTGCGGTGCCCATCGGCTAAGGCAATCGCCCAAAGGGCCTCAATCACCACAATCCGATCTTCATAGGCGACCGACTCCTTGATGGCGCGTGTAAAGCGCACGGTGTCTGGGGCTTCTGCTTCAACCGCCTCGGCCTCATGGATCAGGGCATCAACGCCTGACGGGTCAAGCCCGTAGCGCGCCGCTAAGGTTTCCGCGATTTTCGTACGTTCCGCTTGGGCATAGTCGCCGTCACTGCGCGCAAGACGCACGAGTAATGCGCAAAGCGCCAGCCGCGCATCGCTGTCAGTGATGGGTTCTGGTTTGGGCGCGCCAAGGCGGCGAAGGAGATCTGCAAACATAGGCCCCAATATAAGCCGTTTTTGCGATAAGAGAACCCGCCTATTGCGCCTTGGCTTTTGCAAAGACTGCTGCAATCTCGGCCAATGCGGCCTCCATGCCGAAAGGCGGGTTGAGGACAAACAGGCCCGAGCCAATCATCCCATGCCCTTCGCGGGCGGGGGGGAAGGCTTGGCGGTGGAGCATCGCATCAGCAAAGGTTTGGCGTAGTTCTGTTTCCATCGGCTGATGGGCTTTGTTTGCGAGGATCGGATACCACAAGATTATAATCCCAACATTCCATTTGCGCGCCAACTGCCCCATGATTTTTGGGATGCGGGCATAGTCGGTCTTCACCTCATAGGAGGGATCAATCAACATGAGGCCACGCCGTGGATCAGGTGGGCAGATGGATTGCGCCATCTCGAACCCGTCTTGGCGATAGAGCTGCGCACCGCCCGCTCGGATCATTGCTGCCTGCAGGGCAGCATGTTCCTGAGGATGCAATTCCGCGAGATGTAAATTATCCATAGGCCGCAATAATTCAGCCGTCAAAAGGGGGGAACCCGCATAGGCCTGTGGGCCGTATTTTGCGGCAATTTTTTCCTGCAGGGCCGCGTAAGGATGATCTGCTGCAAAGCCCGCGCGCAAGCGGGCGATGCCTGCCTCTGCCTCGCCCGTTTTTACGGCTTCGGGGGAGGCAAGATCATAAAGCCCCCGCCCCGCATGGGTTTCAATATAACTCAGCGGTTTGTCTTTGCGCGTCAGGTAATCCAACACCCATGCGAGGGCCGCGTGTTTATGCACATCGGCCAAATTTCCCGCATGATAGATATGTTGATAAGACAGCATCGCGGGCCTGTCAGGCAGGCTTAGACAAGCCTGCTGACATCCTTGGCTGCCCGCACAAAGTCACGGAACAGCGGGTGCGGTGCGAAGGGTTTCGATTTCAATTCTGGATGGAACTGAACCCCGATATACCACGGGTGGTCTTTGATCTCGACAATCTCGGGCAGTTTCCCATCGGGCGAAAGGCCCGAGAAAAGCAGACCGCATTTTTCAAGTTTATCACGATATTTGATATCGACCTCGTAGCGGTGGCGATGGCGTTCCTCGATAGCAGTTGTGCCATAGGCCTCGGCCACGCGGCTGCCTTCGGCGAGAACCGCATCATAGGCGCCCAAACGCATCGTGCCGCCCTTATCGTCATCGGATTTGCGGGTGACTTTATAATTGCCCTGCACCCATTCTTTGAGGTGATACACAATCGGCTCGAACCGCTTTTGACCCGCTTCGTGATCAAATTCCTCCGACCCTGCTTTGGCCATGCCCGCCAGATTGCGCGCAGCCTCGATCACCGCCATTTGCATACCCAAGCAGATGCCCAAATAGGGGATCTTGCGGGTTCGGGCGAATTCTGCAGCCTTGATCTTGCCCTCTGTTCCGCGCTCGCCAAACCCACCAGGGACAAGGATCGCATGGAAGCCCTCAAGATGTGGCGCAGGATCTTCGCGGTCGAAAATCTCGGCATCAATCCATTCGGCGCGCACTTTGACGCGATTGGCCATGCCGCCATGGGTCAGCGCCTCGGCGATAGATTTATAGGCATCTTCCAACTGCGTGTATTTGCCAACAATCGCCACGCGCACTTCGCCTTCGGGATTGTGGATACGATCTGATACATCTTCCCAACGGCTGAGATCTGGTTTCGGGGCGGGGGCGATTTGGAAAGCATCCAACACCGCCTGATCCAACCCTTCGCGGTGATAGGCCAAAGGTGCATCATAAATCGTGCTGAGGTCTTGTGCGGCAATCACGCTATCGGGGCGCACATTGCAAAATAGCGCAAGCTTCTCGCGCTCTTTGCGCGGGATCGGCCCCTCAGAACGGCATACCAAAATATCGGGGGCAAGCCCGATAGAGCGCAGCTCCTTTACGCTGTGTTGGGTGGGCTTCGTTTTCAACTCACCCGATGCTTTGATATAGGGCAGCAGGGTCAGGTGCATAAAGATACACTGGCCACGCGGGCGCTCTTGGCCGAATTGACGGATCGCCTCAAAAAACGGCAGGCCCTCGATATCGCCGACCGTGCCGCCGATTTCGCACAGCATGAAATCCACTTCATCCTCGCCGATGGCGATGAAATCTTTGATCTCATTGGTGACGTGGGGAATCACTTGGATGGTTTTGCCTAGGTAATCACCACGGCGCTCTTTCTCCAAAACGTTGGAATAGATACGGCCTGATGAGACGCTGTCTGTCGCGCGGGCAGAGACGCCTGTGAAGCGCTCGTAATGGCCCAAATCCAGATCGGTTTCCGCACCATCATCGGTCACGAAAACTTCGCCATGTTCAAAGGGCGACATCGTCCCAGGATCAACGTTGAGATAGGGGTCAAGCTTGCGCAAACGCACGGTGTAGCCACGTGCCTGTAGCAATGCACCAAGCGCGGCTGACGCGAGGCCCTTGCCAAGCGAAGAGACCACACCACCCGTGATAAAAATGTATCGTGCCATATACCTGTATTCTCCCGCGCGGGCTATTTTGTCTGTTGGAAACAGACCGCGTTTGCCACCTGTATCACGGGATTTGACCGTATCAGGATTCGTGTCCTTAGGGCAAGCGGTCAGCGCTATATCATGTGGCTAAAAATAACAAAGACCCAATATTTATTGGGTCTTTGCGGTGAATTAATTTTAGATGCTGCGTTATTCCGCCCGTGGCGGCAGCGCGGGCGCATCCCCCAGTGCTGGGGGCAGAAGGCTATCTGCCGCAGGCGCGCTGTCGGTTGTGCCATCGGTTGCGGCCCCGTCAGCGGGGGCTGATGTGCCAATGCGGTCTAGCACAGATGTGGTGGCCGAGTTTTGCGCCGCCAAAATGGTCAATGTAACCGATGTAATCAAAAACGCAGTCGCAAAGGCCCATGTGAGTTTGCTGAGGGCTGTTGCCGCTTGGCGGCCTGTCATAAGGCCACCGCCTGCACCACCGCCGCCACCAAGGCCCATGCCGGCCCCTTCGGAGCGCTGCAAAAGCACCACGGCAATCAAGCAGATTGCGAGGATAAGATGGATAACGAGAACGATATTTTCCATGAGCGGCCTCAGGTGCGTGTCTGTAACAATCCGTCACTTTTCGCGGCTTACTTAGGGGATGCGACCCGCCGCCGCAAGCCAAGAGTTTCACAACTTTAAGGCGAATCCGATGAATATTGCAACACATATGACAGTTCCATGACCCAAGGATGCGGGCCCGTCCCGCGTTCTGCCGCAGGCGGGCAATGCGTTTCGCGCTTTTCACCGAGGCTGCGTGTCGTTATAGACGCCATCGTTTGCAAGAGCCGGCCATTCTGGCCTGCGGATAAGGACGGATCGTAAAATGGCGAATGTTGTGGTTGTTGGTGCGCAATGGGGGGATGAAGGCAAGGGCAAGCTTGTCGACTGGCTCAGCGAGCGCGCAGATGTGATTTGCCGCTTTCAAGGCGGGCATAACGCAGGCCATACATTGGTTATTGATGGCAAGGTCTACAAGCTCAACGCGCTGCCTTCGGGTGTGGTGCGCGGCGGCAAGTTGAGCGTTATTGGAAATGGCGTTGTTCTAGATCCTTGGCACCTCATTGAAGAGATCGGCAAAATCCGCCAAGATGGTGTGACCATCAGCCCTGAAACATTGATGATTGCGGAGAATACCCCGCTGATCCTGCCAATCCATGGTGAGTTGGATCGTGCCCGCGAAGATGCGGCCAGCGCCGGCACCAAAATCGGCACCACAGGCCGCGGGATTGGCCCTGCCTATGAAGATAAGGTTGGTCGCCGTTCGGTGCGGGTAGCGGATTTGGCGGATGAGGCCACCTTGATCGCCCGTGTTGATCGCGCGCTGCAGCATCACGACCCGCTGCGCCGTGGCCTTGGCATCGCGCCTGTCGATCGCGATGCGCTGATCGAAAAGCTCAAGGCCATTGCGCCTGAAATTTTGCCCTACGCCGCACCCGTTTGGAAGGTTCTGAACGAACAGCGCCGCGCGGGTAAGCGCATTTTGTTCGAGGGCGCACAAGGCGCGCTGCTGGACATTGATTTTGGCACTTATCCCTTTGTGACCTCTTCCAACGTCATTGCAGGGCAGGCTGCGACAGGTGTCGGCCTTGGGCCAGGTGCGGTTGATTATGTGCTGGGCATCGTAAAAGCCTACACAACTCGCGTGGGCGAGGGGCCGTTTCCAACGGAATTGGACGATGAAGATGGCACCCGTCTGGGGACGCGTGGCCATGAATTTGGCACGGTCACAGGGCGCAAGCGGCGCTGCGGGTGGTTTGACGCCGCCCTTGTGCGCCAGACCTGCGCGACGTCTGGTGTGAATGGCATTGCGCTGACGAAGCTGGATGTTCTTGATGGGTTTGACACGCTCAAAATCTGCGTGGGCTATGAATTGGACGGCACGCGGATTGATTACCTTCCAACCGCGTCTGAGGCGCAAAAACGCTGCACACCAATCTATGAAGAGATGGAAGGGTGGCATGAGACGACCGAGGGCGCGCGCTCTTGGGCGGATTTGCCTGCCAATGCGATCAAATATGTGCGCCGTGTGGAGGAGTTGATTGACTGCCCCGTGGCGCTACTTTCCACCTCACCCGAGCGTGAAGACACAATTCTTGTGACTGACCCGTTCGCGGATTGATCTGATCACCGACCAAAGGGAGAGCTGCCTGTCATGGCCCTTGGCTATAAAACCCGCAAGCGTTTGTCCCTGCTTATCCTGATCTTCGGGCTGCCTGCCTATATCGCGGCGGCGTGGTGGCTGATGAGCTTGTTTGAGCGCCCCTCCATCTGGGTGGAGTTTGCCATATATGTGGGGCTTGGTATTTTGTGGGCCCTGCCATTCAAAGCCGTTTTCAAGGGCGTTGGACAGGCAGATAACAACGGCGACAAAGACGGTAAACACTAACGCGTTAGTACGTGGCTCTGCCTCCCGACATATCAAAAACAGCGCCGGTGTTAAATGAGCATGCACTAGAGGAAAGCCACATCACTATATCGGCGACCTCCCGTGCATAGCCAAGGCGCTTCATCGGTGACTTTGCTATCATAGTTTCCACAAAGTCAGGTTCCATCTGGTCGAGAATGTTCGTTTTTACTGCGGCAGGTGCCACACAATTCACTCGAACATTGGTTTCGGCCAGCTCTTTTGCGAGCGACTTAGTAAAGCCTATTACACCAGCTTTTGCCGCAGAATATGCAGATGCGTAGGGTGTACCCTCTTTGCCTGCAAGAGACGCCATATTAATTATGCGACCGTACCCCTCAGAGACCATACATGGAGCTACTGTTTTTGCTACGATATAAGTGCCAATTAAATTGACTTGCACAGTTTTGATCCAAGCTTCCGTGTCGTAGTTAATTGTGTTCTCAGTTGGGCCGGCATAACCAGCATTGTGTGAGAGGAAATCAATCTTGCCCCAATTGTTAATTGTGTCTTTGGTTGCATTTTCGACTTGGCTGAGGTCACTAACGTCAACTTCCTTGAAAATTGCATTTTTTCTTTTGTTCTTTGGGGGATGGAGATCCCATATGACTACCTTGGCTCCGGCATCAAGGTATTGTGAGGCAATCTGAGAGCCGATTCCGTTTGCCCCCCCCGTCACTACAGCAATTCTATTGGAAAAATCGTAAGTTACTTCTTGCATCGACTTCGGTATCCTTTTGGTTTGGTAGGTCCATCGTAACCCTGTCACTACTGGGCCAAAAAACCTCCATCGACGGGGAGAGTATGCCCAGTGATCATAGATGCTGCTGACGACGATAGAAAAGCGACAGCGGCAGCCACATCTCCTGGCTCAGCAATCTTGCCTAGGGGCGTCATTTCCTCGATGCGTCGAACAGTATAGGGGTCATCAAGTAACGGTCTAATAAATTCCGTTCTCACATACGTAGGGGCAACAGAGTTGACACGGATATCATAAGGGGCCCACTCAACTGCCAAGGCACGTGTCATATTTACTATAGCTCCCTTTGACGTTTGATACGAGACATTGGGGTAAATACCCCCCCCTGAAAGCCCCATAATTGAGGCTATATTTGTGATGCATCCCGGTTGTTTTGCTTTGACCATCTTTCTGGCTGCAGCCTGAGCACATAGAAAAGATCCGGTGGTGTTGACGTTTGCAACCAAATCCCAGTCCGACTTGTTATGGTCCAGAGCCGGTTGCCGACGCGCTACGCCGGCACTATTCACCAAGACGTCTACGTTCGGGACTTTCTCGAACACTTCGTCGATTTGGTTTGCGTCGCAAATATCAAGCTCGAATGAGAGTGAGTTTGGTATATTCTCGCTAACCGATTTGGCTGCAGCTCCATCTTTGTCCAATATTATTATATGCGAACCTAAAGACGCCATATAATTTGCACAGGCTTCGCCAATACCGTTTGCTCCACCTACTACAACAACAACTTTATCTTTGAGCTTGAATTGATTTATCAACTGGTAATCCTAACATTTTAAATCCAAATTCATTGGCGCAGCTTCATAAGCTATAGAGCCCCTTAGTATTTTGTTTAGCTATGCTGTATGTATTTTCCAAAGGCGTTTTTTAGCTTCTGCAGTATCACTTTGAGTGATACGCTAGGGCTAATGAGCCAAAACCAAAACGATTTTTTTCACTGTTGCAGAATTTGGATTGAACGCATTCGTGAGCGTAGAGGTGAATGATAACGAGCTTAGCTTTGGCGGGATATCAGCGTCAGAGAACAGTTTAGCCTACACCGAACGTCTTGTGTGCCTGATAGGTGGTGGAGAAATTGAAGAACAGCCAGTAAAGGCGCTGGTCAACTCTGGAGCGATTGTCGTCGCGGCTGACGGTGGTGCTAATCACGCCTTACGCCTTGGTCTGCAGCCCGTTGCCGTGATTGGCGATATGGATTCCATCAGCCCTGAGACGCGCGCCCAATTCGGGGATGTTCTGCATCACATTCCCGAGCAGGACAGCACCGATTTTGAGAAATCTTTGCGGGTTTTGGATGTTGCGGGCATCATTGGTTTTGGGTTTCTCGGGCCGCGCGCCGATCATGGATTGGCCGCGATGCAGGCCTTGGCACGGCATCAAGGCGCGCCCGTCATTTTGCAAAGCGCGCAGGATGTGGTTTTCCACCTCCCTGCGCATCGCGAAATGGCTTTTGAATTACCGCGAGATACGCGGGTCTCTTTGTTCCCTTTTGCCCCTGTGGCCTGTGCCGCTGAGGGGCTGCGTTGGCCTCTCGATGGTTTGACCTTCGATCCGATGGGGCAGATTGGCACATCCAACAAGGCCGAGGGTGGGGCGCTGCGTCTGATGGCCAAGGGGGCAGGGCTGCTTGCCATTTTGCCTGCGCGCTACCGTGATCAGGTTTTGCAGAGTTTCGGTTTGTCTCTTTGACCCTCGCATCCCTGAACAAGTTTCGTTAAGCATGATGCGAGATCGACAAACGCCACTGGCGCAGTGCGGCTGACCCTTTGGCATGACAATACGGAGACGCGCGAATGGCGGCTGACCTTAACCCAATTGATATAGCAAAATATGTGGCGGCAAAGCGCGCTGTTGATTTTGTTGAAGATGGGATGCGCCTTGGGCTTGGGACGGGATCAACGGCAGCATGGATGGTGCGCTGTCTGGGCGAGATGGTGCGCGAAGACGGATTGCAGGTCACAGGTGTTGCCACATCAACCCGCACAGCAGAGCTTGCCCGTGAAGTTGGCATCACAGTCAAAACCTTGGACGAGGTGAAATGGCTGGATCTCACGATTGACGGCGCGGATGAGTTTGACCCAAACCTGAACCTAATCAAAGGTGGTGGTGGTGCTTTGTTGCAAGAAAAAATCGTAGCAACCGCTTCGGATCAGATGATCGTGATTGCCGACCCTGCAAAAGAGGTAACGGGTCTTGGGACCTTCCCCTTGCCCGTTGAGGTTATTCCGTTTGGATGGCAAACCACCAAAGCCCTGATTGAGGAAGTTTTGGTCAATCTCGATGTTCTGGGTCGCAGCACATCTTTGCGCCTTTCGGGGGAAGAACCCTATCGCACAGACGAAGGGAATTTCATCATCGACTTGCATCTCAAGCGCATTGCCAACCCGCAACAAGCCTCGCTTGTTCTAAACCAGATCCCTGGCGTGGTAGAGAATGGTCTGTTCTTAGATATTTGCGACATTATCGTGATCGGCAATGGTGATGGCACCGTTGAGGTGCGCAATATCAACGATGGCACGGTCGAGCGGGAAAAGATCGAAATTCTTGAGGGTGATAACCTCTTTAACCTCTCCTAATCCCTCAACTCAGGCTGATTTATGACATTTGACTATGATCTTTTCGTGATTGGTGGCGGCTCTGGCGGGGTGCGCGCCGCACGCGTTGCAGCAGGTTTGGGGATCAAGGTGGCCTTGGCTGAGGATAGCCGCATGGGGGGCACCTGTGTGATCCGCGGATGCGTGCCCAAAAAACTGATGGTCTTTGCCTCGGAATATGCGCCGATGGCAGAAGATGCAGCGGCCTATGGGTGGGACATTTCACTGGGGGCATTTCATTGGCCGAATTTCCAGCGCAAATTATCCGCCGAGTTAGATCGCTTGGAAGGTGTTTATAACGGCCTGTTGGACAAATCAGGTGTCACTGTTTTTGCGCAGCGGGCCACCCTGTCGGATCCGCATTCCGTGCGCCTTGCCGATGGCACAATCAAATCCGCGAAACATATCTTGATCGCTACGGGCGGTCGGCCCGTCCGCCCCGATGTCAAGGGCGCGGAATATGGCATCGTATCGGATGATATTTTCAACCTGCCGCAACTGCCGAAATCAATATTGATTGTGGGCGGTGGCTATATCGCGTGCGAGTTCTCCTGTATTCTCAATGGCCTTGGGGTTGAGGTCACGCAATATTATCGCGGCGCACAAATTCTGCGTGGCTTTGATGATGAGGCGCGTGGGCTGATTTGCGACCAGATGCGGGCCAATGGGGTTTCTATCCATATGGGCACTGATGTGATCGGGATTGAGAAAACTGACACGGGCTTGCGTGTTGAGGCGACAAATGGCGAGACGCAAAGTTTCGATCAGGTGTTTTTTGCGACAGGTCGCCGCCCCAACACCGATGGGTTGGGGTTAGACGCCCTTGGCGTGGAATTGGGCCGTGGTGGTGAGATTGTGGTGGATCAATTCAGCCAAACCGCCGTGCCTTCGATTTATGCGATTGGGGATGTGACCAATCGTGTGAATCTAACCCCCGTTGCCATTCGCGAAGCGATGGCCTTTGTGGCGACAGTCTTTGAAGGCAAAAAGACGCCTGTGGATCATGATTTAATCCCCTCGGCGGTGTTCACACAGCCCGAATTTGGCACTGTGGGCCTGTCTGAGGAAGAGGCCCGTGCGGCAGGCCCGATTGAGGTCTACGCGACCTCTTTCAAACCGATGCAATCCAGTTTTGCCGGGCGTTCTGATCGGGTGATGATGAAATTGGTGGTTTGCGCTGAAACGCGCCGCGTTTTGGGCTGTCACATTGTCGCCCCACAGGCGGGTGAGATGATCCAATTGGCGGGTATTGCTGTGAAAATGGGCGCAACAAAGGAAGATTTTGACCGCGTCTGCGCCGTGCATCCCACCATGTCGGAGGAATTGGTGACACTGAAAACACCCGTCCGCGTGGCTTGAAAATCAGGCGCGAAGGCACATCTGTGTCAGGACGGTGATGGCCCGTGTGGTGCAGCGTGGCGCGGCAGGGCAGAGATTTGATTGAATATGTAAGACGAGAGATCACAAGAGGATATATCGCAGCATGGCTGGAAATAACGGCGGCCCTTGGGGCTCTGGCGGAAATCGCGGTGGCGATGATGATGGTCGCAACGGCGGCCAGCGCCGCCCTGAACAGGGCGGTGGGCAACAGATCCCCGAATTGGATGATTTGGTTCGCAAGGGCCAAGAGCAACTCCGCGTTTTGATGGGGGGGCGCGGTGGCGGCAATGGCGGCTTTGGCGGAGGCGCGGGCGGCGGTGGGTTTAAACCGACACGCAGCATGTTCCTGCTTGGCGCTGGCGCAGGCATCGTTGCTTGGTTCTTGGCGTCCTTCTACACGGTTCAGCCGTCTCAGCAGGGCGTTGAAACATTCTTTGGCAGTTTCTATCGCACCACGGGCGACGGCCCGCATTTGGCGCCGTGGCCCTTTGTGCGTGCCCAAGTGATCGAAGTCACCACGCAGCGCACCGAGGCGATTGGGTCTTCCCGCGCGGGCGAAGGCCTGATGCTGACCACGGATGAAAACATCGTCGATATTGATTTCCAAGTTGTTTGGAACATCAAAGACCCAGCAGAGTTCCTCTTTAACCTTCGCGATCCAGAGGCAACTGTGCGCTCTGTATCAGAGGCCGCGATGCGTGAAGTCATCGCGCAGTCCGAGCTGTCTCCAATTCTAAACCGCGATCGTGGCTTGATCGCAGATCAGGTGCGGGATTTGATCCAAACCACGATGGATGGATATGATTCAGGCATCAATATCGTGCGTCTCAACCTTGACCGCGCTGACCCGCCCGCCGAGGTCATTGACGCCTTCCGTGACGTGCAAGCCGCAGAACAGGAACGCGACCGACTGGAGCGTCAGGCGGATGCCTATGCCAACCAAGCCCTTGCGGGCGCGCGCGGTGAAGCGGCGCAGCTGCTGGAAGAGGCCGAAGGGTATCGCGCCCAAGTGGTCAATGAGGCCGAAGGTCAAGCAAGCCGTTTCTTGGCGGTTCTTCAAGAATATCGCGGGGCGCCCGAAGTAACACGCCGCCGTATCTATCTTGAAACTATGGAGCAGGTTCTGGGTGATGTGAATCTGATCGTCATGGATGAGAATGGCGGGGGGAATGGGGTTGTGCCGTATTTGCCGCTCAATGAATTGCGCAGAACTGAGCCCGCAGCAGGGGGGAATAACTGATGTCTCGTATTGCTTTCCTAATCCCCGTTGGCGTTCTCGCCGTTGCCGTGGCGTTCAGCTCACTGTTCATCGTGGATGAGCGTCAAAAGGCGCTTGTCCTGCAATTTGGTCAAATTCGTCAGGTCATCGAAGAGCCAGGGTTGAACGTCAAAGTGCCGTTCATCCAGGAGGTGGTGTATTATGACGACCGGATCCTGTCGCTTGACACCCAACCGATTGAGGTGACCCCGTCTGATGATCGCCGCTTGGTGGTTGATGCCTTTGCACGGTATCGGATTTCGGATGTGGTTGCCTTCCGTCAGGCGATTGGCGCGGGCGGTCTGCGCGCGGCTGAGGCGCAGCTACAAGATATTCTCAACCCACAGATCCGTGCTGTCTTGGGTGCTGACGGTGTGACTTCAAACACGATTTTGTCCAGTGAGCGCGCCTCCCTTATGGCACGCATCACGGAGCAGGCACGCAACCTGGCCGATCGGATTGGTCTTGAAGTTCTGGATGTGCGCCTCAAGCGCACGGAATTGCCACAGCAAAACCTTGAAGCCACCTTCGCCCGTATGGAGGCCGAGCGGCAGCGCGAAGCCACGGATGAACGCGCCCGTGGTGCCGAGGCTGCACAGCGCGTCCGCGCCCAAGCCGACCGCACCGTGGTTGAGATTGTGTCAGAGGCAACCCGCGAAGCGGAAATCATCCGCGGTGAAGCAGATGGCGAACGGAACCGCATCTTTGCCGAGGCCTTTTCGCAGGATACGGAATTCTTTGAATTCTATCGTTCGATGAATGCCTACAGCCAAGCCCTGCGCACGGGGAATTCCACCTTCCTCTTGGCCCCTGATAGCGAATTCTTTGATTACTTGAGGTCTTCGCAGAGCCCGCGCTGATGCTGGGATTATCGTGGGACATTATAATTGCAGGGCTTGGTATGGCCCTGCTGATCGAGGGGCTGGTCTTTGTGCTGGCCCCTTCGCGTTTGGAAAATCTGATTGCGTTTCTCGCGGCGATCCCCGTGGAAACACGCCGCCTCATCGGCTTTGGCGCGGTGTGTTTTGGGGTCATCATTCTGGCCTTTGCGGGAAGTTTGTAATTTACTTTCACGGCCTTGTGACGGGGGTGTGAGATAGGGTGATAGGGACGGTTCTTGAATAGCCTTGTGGGCGGCCAAATATTCATCTGACCCTATTGGTTATGACGGAACCTAACCACAGCTCGTCTGGGCGTGGTTTGGGAGATAAAAAAGGAGTGTGCAGGTGAGACGCGATTATCAAACCACGGAATGGATGCGGCCAAGAGCTGTGGCGCGGGTGAAGGCAATTGCCATTGCGCCACCGCCGGTCTCGCCTCTGCGCCAAGCGGCGCTATTACTGGCTGCCGCACTTGTGGCGCTGGGGCTAATCACCCTGCAAAGCCCCGCGCATGCGCAATCGGCGCGGCCTGACACATTCGCAGATTTGGTGGATCAAGTGGGCGATTCAGTGGTGAATATCACCACAACCTCAATCGTTGCCGCCCGCCAACAAGGGCCGCAGGGCATCCAACCCATGTTGCCACCTGGATCCCCATTTGAAGATTTCTTTAACGATTTCATGAACCGCAATGGCCAAGGGGGCCAAGCCCCCCGCCGTTCGCAGGCTTTGGGATCGGGGTTTGTGATCTCTGAAGATGGGTTCATCGTCACCAATAATCACGTGATCGAAGGGGCCGATGAGATTTCGGTCGAATTCCGCACGGGCGAGGTCTTGCAGGCTGAATTAATCGGCACAGACCCCAACACCGATATCGCGCTTTTGAAGGTTGACCCTGAAAGCCCGCTCACCTCTGTCTCCTTTGGGGATAGTGACGCGCTGCGCGTGGGGGATTGGGTTATGGCCATGGGAAACCCGCTGGGGCAGGGGTTCTCTGTTTCGGTCGGTGTCGTATCGGCACGTGGGCGGGAATTGTCGGGGGCCTATGATGATTTCATCCAGACAGACGCTGCAATCAATCGCGGTAACTCGGGCGGACCATTGTTCAACCTCGAGGGCGATGTCATCGGCGTGAACACTGCGATCCTGTCACCCAACGGTGGCTCGATTGGTATCGGGTTTTCTATGGCCTCTGCCGTGGTCAGCGATGTGGTTGATCAATTGCAGCAATTCGGCGAAACGCGCCGCGGATGGTTGGGCGTGCGCATTCAGGACGTGACCCAAGATATCGCTGATGGCCTGTCCTTGGAGGAGGCGCGCGGTGCATTGGTCACAGATGTGCCAGAAGGCCCCGCCCGTGATGCGGGTGTCGAGGTGGGCGATGTGATCCTCAGCTTTGATGGGCAGGATATTCAGGATACCCGCGAATTGGTGCGTGTTGTGGCCGCGGCCCCTGTTGGGGAAACAGTGGATATGGACGTTCTGCGAAGTGGTGACGTTGAAACCCTCTCTGTCACCTTGGGGCGCCGCGAGACCGCGGATGCAGGCGGCGCGGGGCAGCCCGAACCGATTAAACCCGCATCCGTGGATGTGCTTGGCCTGCGCCTTGGCCCTATCACCGAAGAGGATCGTGCAGACCTCGCGGCACGGGGCCTGAGCGGTGTGGTGATTGAGGCGGTCGATCCAAGCTCGGACGCGGCGGCAAAGGGCCTTCAGGCGGGCGATATCGTGACCGAAGTCGCACAAATGCCGATTTCCACCCCGCAGGAATTCGACCAAATTGTTGGAGAGGCGCGTGATGCAGGGCAAAAATCTATTCTCTTGCTGATCCGCCGCGCGGGGGATCCACGCTTTGTTGCTCTGACCCTGACGGATTAAGGCGCCCCACCTAGCAGACACAGACACAGGCGCGGGCTGAATTTATCGTCGGCCCGCGCTATTTCTTTGCCCCAAGCGCAAGGGTTTGCTAGGGGAGGCGTGACCAGAATTTCGACTGCCCCAAGGAGGGCCAAACCCATGCGCCACTTGCCCGTTGCTTTGATCTTGACCGCCACCCTTCTTGCTGGGTGTCAACCGATGAGCATGCCCCCTGTGGAGGAGTTGAGCCCCCCTCAACAGGCTTTGGCGCAGGTGATCCCGCCCCGTGGTGGGGTGGTTATGGCCGCTTTCACAGATCCCGAACTGCAGCCGCAATATCTCACCGATGATTTGGTGCAGGCCTCGGCCCGCGCCGCTGCATGCCATCAGGAAGCTTATGGGGCGCCACTAGAGATGGGCGACGTCTTGCCAGTCCTAGCGGAACTCCCTGAGACCTTGGTCTATGAGAGCCAGATAGAGACCCAGCAAGCAGCACAGGTATCTGTATTGACCGGCCGCACTCCAGGCTCGCAGCGCGTGGATGTCACGTTATTGCGCGACGGGTATCGTTGGAAAATTGCTGACCTTTCGCATGACGGTAAATTACTGTCGGCTCAATTGGGCGCTCACTGTGACTATATAGCCCGGGAGGCAGCTGCACTCGAGCGTGCGGCCGCCCAGTCTGAAGCTGAAGCAGACGCGTCAACTCAAGAGGCGCCGCCAGCAAGCTGAGGGCCTATGTGGTCATGGATATCTTTGGGCCACTCGTCTCGCGATGAGTTTTTATCATTTCCAGCGATTTCTAATGTAATGGTAGCTTGATAAAATGGCTGCGGTTGCATGGATAATATTACCCTCGATGACTGGCTCAATTGATTGATTTGACCTGCCGAGACACATTGTCCGAGTGGAATAAATTCTTTGGAGTGACTTCTAATGGGGCGGCATGCAAGGTTAGCTCGTATTTGTGCACTGGCATCGCGTTTGGAGCGGATGGAGCAGGCTGCTGGGATAGGCAGCCTGTCTCATCTTGAGCGGAAGGTGTTGAGGGCAGCCTTTGCGGCATCTAATTCGGAAAATATATTTTCTCCGGTCGAGGTTCTTGAAAAGTTGAGGGGAGAGGACGGTGTGTCTCGGAGTTCTTTTTTTCGTTCACTCAAAGCTTTGTGTGCAGGTGGCTACGTAACTAGGCTTGGAATGGACAAGAGAGCTGGGTACGCAATTTCGTTGCCAGATTAGTATTATTATATTTTTGGTATTAAATATTTACTTCATGTTGAGATTTTTAGTTAAGTGCTTATCTTTGCGTTATTAAGTAACGATTGATTGAAAATTTAAATTAAATTATTGGCGTCCCCATTCAAAAAAATTCTTGAATTTTTATTCTATTTATTGAATTAGTTTCTGGTGATTTATTTGGAGCATCAAAATGAATATAGATCTTGATAATCTTTCCTTAGCTGAACTCCGTGATTTGAATAAGCGCGTCAGTAAAGCTATCGATGGCTACCAAGACCGAATGAAGAGGGAGGCGCTAGCCAAACTTGAGAAGCAGGCCGCTGAGATGGGCTTTTCGCTTTCCGACTTGTTGGGCGGAAAATCAAAAAAGTCGGTATCCAAGGTGGCGCCAAAATACGTGAACCCCGACAATTCAGAGCAGACTTGGACTGGGCGTGGGCGCCAGCCAAAGTGGGTCGAGGCACACATTGCCTCCGGCAAATCACTCGACGGTTTGCTCATAAAGTAACCGAAGCGCTCACGTGGTCAGGCTGTGCTTGGCCACATGAGCGGCTATCCAGAAAGTGTTTCGCGGGTTATAGTTCAACCCAGTGAGGCAAACTTTTGTGAGGTGGAGGCAATTGGCTTTAAATTTTGACATCCTCACCAATGTCGCGCGGTTGCGCTATACGTTGGAAAAAATGGAGGCGTCAGTGGGCATTCACCAACTCACTGAGGCTGAGAAATATGTGCTCAGTGCCGCGGCATTGGCCGCAAAAGCGGACGGCTCATTTTCGCTTCATGATTTAGAGGCGCAGGATTTGATCGCGGACATGCCCGTGAGCACAAAGTTTCGCACGCTGCGCTGCCTGATCGATAAGGGCAAGCTGAAGCGCGCAGGCGCAGGTCGCAAGTCCGATTATATTATCGTGGCTTGATTTTTAGGTTCCCGAGTAAGGCTGTGCGTATACGGCATGCACTTATGACCGATCTTGTGGCCTTGGTCATGTGTTCGATCTTTTACGCGATGGCCTTTGAGGCCGTATTCGTTGTGTCGGATAAATTGCAGCAGTCCGTGGTGCCGGGCATTATTTATGGCAGCGTGCTGTTCTTCCCTCATGGTGTTCGGGTGCTGGCGGCCTATTTATTTGGGTGGCGGAGCATCCTCTACCTTCTGCCTATCAGCGCGGTCTATGCGGGGCTTGGGGGTGATGCTGGCACGATCCTCGAAGGGCTTGTTCTGGCATTGGGGAGCCT
>Ga0255743_10000352_pt1 | contig 41560 bp, 31 predicted proteins | sample 101ome_19_FD_179950 | JGI IMG/M metagenome (GOLD analysis project Ga0255743, IMG submission 179950) | Coastal salt marsh microbial communities from the Groves Creek Marsh, Skidaway Island, Georgia - 101405AT metaG (version 2) | ecosystem: Environmental > Aquatic > Marine > Intertidal zone >... | reverse complement strand
CAGGGGATGGTGGTGATGGAGACGGTACCACGACGGGCGGCGGTGGTGGCGATGGAGAAGACACCACGACGGGCGGCGGCGGCGATGGAGATGGTGACGGAACCACGGCCTCCGTTATTCCACTCGTCCACGTGACGTTCCCTCCTCGTTCCCACGCTGGAACGGGCTCGGCTGCGACGTCATCTTTGGACAAGCTCTTCAACCAACACTCGCCGAATGCGTACTCGTAGTACTCGTTTCCGCACCCATCGGGATTGGCGCAAAACACCCATGCGTTGCACTTTTTCAGTTTTTTGCACTCGGCGCAGCACTCAGAGACGTCGTTGACGATCAGAACAGAACCAATATTGAGCGGATGACCCTTGTAATTGGCGTTCTCTTCCACTCGACAGCCTTCGATCGAAGGCGGAGGTTCGGGGATTCGATCGGCGAGCGAACCGCTGACCCACGGAACGCCTTCGCCCGTCGCAATGGTTGGTGGATTTCGAGGATCACCGCCGACCAAGAAGATTTTTAAGACGCACGTCTGATGAGAAAATTCGCCATCGCATCCGTTGACGTCGTCGCAGAACGTCCACACGGCGCACGCCGGATCTGAGAGACACGCGTCGCAGCACGCGCTCCAGGACACGGCGGTGACGATTGAGATTTGAATTCCGTCGTAATTCGCCTCTGTTTTCGCGCGACACTCCTTGCGTTCGTTCGACGTGTCGAAAGCAACCGCATCGATCTGTTTATCTCGCAGCGCGCCGGAGATATACGTCACGTCTGGTCCACGTTTGCCCGGGATGATGTCTTGAGAGATGATTTCCGGCGACGCGTATTTCATCTCGCACGCCGAGTACGTGTATGCGAATTCGGATCGACCACACCCGTCCTCCGCAGTGCAAAACGTCCAGACGTTGCAGTCTGGATTTTCTCTGCACGCGAGACAACACGCCTCGGGAGACGGAACGAGGAACAAACCTCCGGTGAGAAGCTTTGAACCTTCGTACTCGGCGTTTTCTTCCTCGGCGCACGATCGAACGTCTCCGTCGACGGGCGCGTCTCCGCGAGGAAATCCGGTACAAAACGCGCGAGCTTCAGAAATCGTCGTATCTGAAAAGTCTCGACCGTCATCGTACGAGAAAGAGAGGATGACATTGTTCGGTCCGCCCACGAGGAAACAACCCGGACACAGTACCACGTCGTCTCGATCGAAACGCAATTCGACGCCCCGATCGTTGACGTCAATCTTACACCCCACGCGATCATCACCGGAAGGAATGGATGAGATCGGACGCACGATTTGTAATCCGTCGCACGCGACTTGAATGGATTCTTCGTCGTACGCGCCTCCGAGGTCGATGGCGAACGCGAGCTTGGACACGTCAAGCGCGCCGCAGCCGCGATGTCCGACGACGCCTCGAACAACGTCTCCGTTTGCCGAGAGCGTGTCGAACACCTCGTCGAGTAAACTCGGACACACGCTCAACATGAGATTTTCGTTTGGATTCCAACCAAACGTCGACGTCGGCGCGATATCGACGCCTTGAGAACCAGACTCGTCGAAGAGAGCGGCGTCGCACGTCGGATCAAGCGCTCGAACCGATTCGACATCCATGACGCGATTTCGTGAATCGCGAAAACTAAACAAGAAATTCGAGTATCCACCTGCCAGAAATTCACCCGCGTTTAAAGAGATGTTCGGGCCAAACACGACGCGCGGTCCCGCGTCGTTCATTTCAAAGTTCAAATCCGCGCAATTGACCGTTCGCCTGGCGCCGTTCGGTCCGACGATTTGCGCTCCCCAACACGCGAGTTCAAAATCTCCCGCGGAAACCGGCGTCGTCGTAAAAGTCGTCGAGTTTCCATCGCGCACTAATCGTGAAAATTCGTATTGTATCGTAATTCCGTTCAGATTCACCTCGCGATCGACGTTGTTCGCGATCAAGACGCTTGCGTACGTCTCTCGCGCGCCTCGATCGGCGCGCGCCTCGACGCCGACGCGAAGCATCGCGTCTCTCGGCGCGGAGCTCCACGCGTACGCGTCGATCGACACGGCGCCCGCGTTGAACGCATCGCAATTCGCGTTCGAGAGATCACCCTCGACCGTCCCATCCTCGACCTACGAAGAGCGAACAAAGAGCGAGAGAGGGTCACCACGCGTCGTCGTCGTCGATTTCGTGTCGTCGCCGAGGGAGAACCAAAAAAACAAACAAATCGAAATCTTCGCACCTGTAACATCGCTCGCGACGTCGCGCGCGCTCCCGGAACGCCCACGAACGCGAGTAAAATCTACGCGTCGATCCATCCATCACCCCCATCGTCGTCGTCGTCAGTCTCGCGTCGTCGTCGTCGTCGTCGCGCACACGATCGATCCATCGCGTTCCGAGAAACCGAAACGTCAATCGAACACACATCGCCGATCGTCGACGCACCGCCACCGCGCGCGAGATCGATCGCGGTCGACCACCGCGCGCGCTCATTTTCTCTTCACCCATCTCTCTCGCTTTCACCCCGCGCGCGCGGTCGCACGCGTCGCACTCTCACGGCATCTCTCATCGCATCCATCGACTCGTCAATCGACTCGCCAGAGAGAGGGGAAATGTGCGCGAGGAGGCGTTCTTACGTGTGCCGCATTCGGCGACGTGACGCGACGCGTGTGGATCGACAGACGCGCGTGAGATGGGCGCGGACGATGCGGCGCGCGCGCGCGCGTACGCGTACGCCGCGGGAGTGGCTGTGGGTGCGTTCGTCGTCGTCGTGTGCGCGAGACGTGGTCGAGACGAAGATTATGGACTTCGACGTTTCGCCAAGGCTTGGTCGCGCGCGTCGTCGGCGAGCGACGTGCGACGCGCATCGGTGAGCGAATCGATGTCCCAGAGCGCGCCGTCGGCGTCGGGGACGCGATGGGCGACGCGCGAGGAGGAGGTGGAGGACGTGGACGATGCGTTGAGGGAACGGTTCAAGGAGTGCGCGAAACGATTCGCGGGGGCGGCGGACGCGCGGTACGTCGATCCAAAGGTGAAGGCGAGGCTGTATGGATTGTATAAACAGTCGACGAAGGATTTTGAGAGAGATGCGACGCGGCCGACGAATCCGTTGGACGGCGTGGCGTGGATTAAGTACGAGGCGTGGGCGAACGCGCGCGCGTTGTCGCGAGGGGAGGCGATGCGCGCGTATGTCGAGACATTTACGAATTGGGAACGCGAGAGAGATCGAGCGACGACGGTGGTGGATGACGATGGATTCACCGAGGCGGATAGACTCGCCGCGATGGAGTTTCACGCCGAGGAGGAAGAGGAGACGTCGACGGTGAACGACGGTGAACGAGGCGTGTACGGCGGAGCGTGGTCGCAAATGGAAAAGAGACAGAGTCAACCCGTGGTGGAGGATCACTCCGCGTGGAGCGACGAGGAAGAGACGACGACGTCCGGAGCACTCATCGAGGCGTGCAAATTGGGCGATTTAGACGCGGCTATGGCTGCGATTCAAAACGGGGCGGATGTCAACGAGCGCGACGCATTTGGTCGCACGCCGATGCACTGGTGCGCGGACGGCGGACACTCCAAGCTCGCGATGAATCTGGCGGTGCTCAAGGCTGAGATTAACGTGCAAGATAAATACGGTCAAACACCGTTACACTTTGCGGTCAACTTAGACGACGTAGACATGACCAACACGTTGCTCGATTGGGGCGCGGATCCAAACATTGCCGATGACGACGGAGAATCGCCCGAATCGCTCGGCATCTGGGGAATCGTTTCAGACGAGGAGGAAGAAGACGACGAGGAAGAGGATGAATGAAGAGGATGAATGAATCACTAGCGGTCTATTTAAACAGATAAAACCTAGCTAACTACGTTTCACTACATCGGGGGCACGAGAGGCGGCGTTTTTGCCGCCGCCACCGCCGCCGCCGTCGCCTTGCCCTTGGCTTGCCAAAACGCAAACGCGAGCTTTCCTTTCAGCGCCATCAACTGAATCGGAAGAACAAACAATGCGATGGTATCGCGGAGACCTTCTCGCGTGCGCGCGAGAATACCTCGCTTGGTCGTCTGCGATTCGTCGCCTTCGAGCGCGGATGCCTTCTTTGAATGTTCGATTTTCGCGAGTCCCTCGGTCGCCGCCTTCCAAATGATCGGGTACCGATTGATTGGACTTCCAAGCTGTTCGTTGATGTATCGCAGAAGATTATTCGCCTTGAGCACGAGAAGTAGTTCTCGCGGAATCGTTTCGAACAGTCTAGACTGGTCCTCTAAACGCACGCCCATGATTTTCTTCAACACGGCGCGCTTCTCCGCCACCGTGAACGTATCCGACGCGTTTACGCGCTGCTTTGACTTGTTGTTTGGCTCTTCGAGCACTCTCGTGGGAACCACGGCGAGTATGAGCTTGAAGAATTGGGACATTTCGGGATCCATACCGAGCGCTTTCGTCGCCTTTCGTAATCCCTCGTCGTCCGAGCGTATGAGCGCGAGCCACAAATGCGCCCACTTGGCGCGCAAGTCGTCGTCCAACGTACGATAGACGCCGTGATCGAGCAAGACGATGCCTCCATTTTTATCCACGAGAATGTTCCCCGGGTGCGGATCAGCGTGCACGAACCCATGCACGAACGTCATTCGAGCGAAAATTTTCTGAATTCTCTCCGCCAGCACGGATAAATCCACCCCTTGCCGCTCGAGCGCGGCGACGTCGTCGATGCGCGTGCCCTCGCACATCTCCATCGTCAACACTCTCTTCCCGCTCAGATGTCTGTGCACGCGGGGTATGCGCAGTTCGCTCTCGTCGAAATCGCTCGCCAGCATCTTCGTCGCTCTGAGCGCGTTCTCAGCCTCGCTCGTAAAGTCTAATTCCTCTCCCATGTGTCTCCTCGTCTCGCTCGCCAACCACTTGAAGCGCAACCCCGGGACGAGATACTCCATGAGAGAATAATATCCCTCAATCGTCCACAGATCGCTCTCTAAAAATCTCGCCACCGGTCGCTGCTGAATCTTCACCGCCACTTCTTCCCCCGCCAACGTCTTCGCCCGATACACCTGCGCCAACGACGCCGAAGCGATCGGTTCTTTATCAAACTCGGCGAAGCACGCGTCGATGCTCGATCCCACCTCTTCCCGAAACGTCCTCGCGTCCTCCTCGAACGGTCGTCGTCCACCGTCGTCCATGAGCTCTCGCAGCACCATCTGAAACGGTTTCGGCGCGATCGGTTGCGCGCACACGTGCTGTCCAGCCTTGACGTATATCCCGCCCAACGTCCGCGCGCAGTCTCGAAACCGCTCCGCCACGCGTCGCCACATGACTTGTCTGGACGCGCGTCTCGCCTCCTCGTCCGCGCCGTCGCCGCCCATCTCGCGCACGCGAGCGCGGTGGGCGCGGTAATCGACGGCGTACATGGGCACGAAGTGCGTCGTCGCCACGCCGAAGCGATAGGCGGCGACGGCGAGGTCGCTCTCATCCAAAGATGACGACGACGTCGAGGCGACGGCGGCGGTCCCGGCGACGGCGAGCGCGGGGACGATGAGCGCGCGCGAGGCGCGAGACGACGACGCGAACATTGCGACGGTGCGTCGGTCGTCGCGCGACGCTCGGCGCGTCGGACGGTGCGCGTCGGGCACGGCGCGGGGGAGAAAGGCGTCGAGCCGAGACGACCCGTGCGGCGTCACACCGCGCGCGTCCGATGATGCTGGCGTCGACGCGATGCGCGGCGCGGCGAGAGGGATGGCGACGCGCGAGCGCGATCGTCGCTCGACGCCGACGGTCGGTGGCGACGACGGCGAGCGCACCGCGAACGAGGGAGGGGGTGAAGGCGCTGTCGCGCCTGTCGATGACTTCGTATTGGCGATTGGGACAGCGCGGACGCGACGGTGGGGGGTTCTTCGACGACGAGACGCGCGCGGAGGGATTAGATTTTGCGGTGCCGCTGGGATTCGAGCCGCTGATCGGCGACGGGGCGAGTCTGCGAGCGAAGACGATGGAATCTTTCGCGCCGGGCGGCGGTTTGAGAACGCGCGCGTGGTTCGACGGAGGGGGCGAGCGACGGACGACGAGGGCGGGGGTGTTCGCGACGACGTTCTCGGAGGGCGAAGAGGGGGGTGAGTGGGTCATCGTGGTGTTTCGAGGGACGACGCCGAGCCCATTGCGAGGGTTGATTCGGGAGTCTCAGATTAACGGCCGAGCCGGACAGGCGGCTTTTCGAGGCGGCGCGGGACGCATACACGCGGGGTACGCCGAGGCGTACGAGGCGTTGAGGACAGACATCGAAGACGCCGTGCGCAGAGAGATGGACGCGCCGTCGTCGAGCGGGAAAACGAAGAGATTGGTCGTCACCGGTCACTCGCTGGGAGGCGCGCTTTCGACTATTTGCGCGGCGCGTCTCGCGGCAGAGTACAGGAAAGAAGGCGTCATCGTGGACGCCGTGACGTTCGGTCAACCGCGCGTCGGGGATAAAGAATTCGTTCGTCATCTAGATGAGGATCTTCCTAATCTTAATTACGCTCGAGTGGTCCACGGCGGTGATTTATTTGCGCGCGTTCCGACGAGCGGCTATTGGTTACCGACGTCAAACGAAGGTCGATTCGCCGTCGAATACGCCCACGCGGGATCGATGCTCTGGACGGACGCGAACGATGGTGACGACAGCGGCACCACCACGCACGTGTACCGCGCGAAGGGAGAGCAAGACCCCGCAAGGTTCATGCGAGACGCGAGGATGCTCAACCCGGTCACCGTCGCCAACCATCACAGCGGATACGCGCGATTCTTCGACGAAGACGAGACCATTTACGACGCTTGGCCGGAGAGCGGGTTGTTGTGATTTTTTGCGTTCCTTTGCGCTCGAAATGCACCCGAAAGTCTCCGTCGACGCTTAGAAAATAGTTGAGTAGTAATGCTAGGCACCGCGTAGAAGATGATAGAAGAAGCACCACGTCATCGTGCACCACGCCACACAACTCGGCATGTCCGCGGTTTCCCTGAAGGTGTCCCAGCGCGGTTTCATTCCCATCAAGGGAAGTCGCGCGCCCGTGCGTCGCGCCCGCGGTGACGCGTCCGCGTGCGCGGCGAACGATAAAGCTGCCTCCGTGACCCAACGAAACGTCATCAGTCGTCGTCCGCTCATCACCTTGCCGCTCGCCGGCGCCGCGTTGACGGGCGCGAGCGGGCGCGCGAACGCCGATCCGAGCGAGTTCGCGAGCGATGCCGCCATGGCTGTCCTCGAACGAAGAGGGGACATCGCGTTCACGGAGGATGAGTGGAAGGCAAAGTTGGAGCCTTTCACGTACAAGGTGCTCCGAAAGGAGGCGACAGAGCGTCCGTTCTCCAGCGAGTTGAACAAGGAAAAGAGAACGGGGACCTTCGTGTGCGCTGGTTGCGGGACGCCTCTGTTCGATTCTTCGACCAAGTACGACTCCGGAACGGGGTGGCCGAGCTTTTACGATCCGCTTCCGGGCGCCGTCATGGAAGTTCCGGACTTTTCCATCATGTTCATGCCGCGCTCCGAAGTGCGTTGTAAGGCTTGCCAGGGACATTTGGGCCACGTGTTCGAAGATGGTCCGCCTCCCACGGGATTGCGATACTGCATGAACGGCGCGGCGATGAAGTTTGAGCCGAAATCAGCGTAAAGCTGCGGTGAAGGTGCGTGCAAACTACATTTCTAGAAAAACTTTGTATTATCTACGACGGTACAGTTGTGCTTATCGATCCATTCGAACCAATTTCGCCACGTTTCATTTTTTGACAGCGTCTTGCGGTTGCCGAGCACGATGAGTCCGCGCTTTGCGCGCGTGATGCCGACGTTGAGACGTCGAGGATCGGCGACGAAACCAATGCCACTGGAGGAGTTGTTTCTGACGGTACACAAAACTATAACCTCTTTTTCTCTGCCTTGAAAGCCGTCCACGGAACGAATTTCGAGTTCATCCATCAAATCTTCTTCAGTCAAATCCAGGTAATTGCGTTTTGGCTTCCCGATGACACCGTATTCTTCTTGCAGTCGACGCACTTGAGCGGCATACGGAGAAATGACGCCGATTTCACCGGGTCCGGCCAAGTCACCTGACTTTAAAAGTTTCTTGACGACACCGATCGCGATTTTCGCTTCCTCTTTGTTGTATATGCTGTTACCGTCGGGTTCGCGCGTTTCGAGACCGCTTATTTCCACAAAGGCGATCGGAACGTCGGTCGACGGCCAAGCTAAACCAGGAACGACTGGACGATCTTGCGGCGTTGGCACCGAGCCAACCTTTCCACCGTAAAACTGCAACGAAGGAAACGCAGCAATCTGTGGGTGCATGCGATACTGCAAATCCAGTAAAGAAACCTTGACACCGAGTCTCTCCATGCGTTCGAAGATTGAGATCTGCAGACCCGCGTCGACGGCATTGCGTGAAACGACTGTCGGCGGTAACTGCTTTGAATCACCGACGAGAACAGCCGATAGAGATTTTGTGAGAGGGATCAGTGCCGCAGGTTCAGTGCATTGTGTGGCTTCATCCACGACTGTCGCTGAGAACACAAAGTCTTCAAGTAACTCATCGCCGGCGCCGACGCACGTCGTACAGACAACGTCGACCGACTTTAAGATACTCTTTGCAGCCGTCAGTTCGAGTTGAGTGGCTTGCTTGCGTTGACGCGCAAAAGACGGGCCCGTTTGACCTCGAATAGCTTCGCGCATGGCGGCAGCTTGTTTACCGAGAGGGTGCAAAGCGATTTGCGCGTCCAGCGTATACTGCTGCAACCAAGGTTGTACTTTTGCGGGCGAGCCAAAGCGCACAACGCGCAACGGCCGTCCACCAATCTTAAAAGACTCTTTTACCAAACCTTCGAGGATATTGTCCACGGCGACGTTCGAAGCCGCGGTGGCCAAAACCGTCGGAGTTTTGCCGCGTCTGTTTTGAATAGCCGCAAAGTGCACGGCTGCTCCGATGTACGCGATGAGCGTTCTCGTCTTTCCCGTCCCCGGCGGACCTTGCCAGACTGATAAAGACGATCCCAACGCGTTCTTCACCGCCACTCGTTGACTCGGATTCAGTGGATCGCGCACTTCCTTGAGAGCCATCGTCAATCTCGGTTTCTGCGCCTTACCCGCCCAGTGCGGCGGCGTGCTCGCCAAGTCGTCCAATGAACCGTTTTCATCTGGCACGCCCAACAAGGCGCGCTGTAGAGTGGCGTAGGCTGTTTTACTAGTTTTCGCGGCGCTTCGAGAGTTGAGCGCGGGAGCCGAAGCAGACGTCGCGCCGGTGCCAGGCATGCCTCCCGGTTCCGAGAAGGCGATGAGCGCCTCCAACGACCTGTCGTGCGCCACCGTGTTAGCGCTCAAGTCGACTCGCCATCTCGATCCCGGAGCGACGAGCGCGGCCAAATCATCCTCATGCACGGCGACCGTGATGAAATGTAACGATCTCAGCGCGACGACGCCCGTGATTCCACCCGACGCGTCGTGTTCGTCTCCCTCGCTCAGTTGCACCATGTCGCCCGTCGTAAATCGGTGATACGGCATCTCTTGCCCGAGAGGACTCCACTCCGGATTATCTCTGTATGGAATCGTCAATCGCACGAGCGCGTCGCGCTGAAGCTGTCCCTCATATTTGGCTCGCAATCCCACCATCGCGTACCCCTCCGCCAGGAGTTTCTCGCGCGGCCACGTGTTCAAACGCTCCAACGCGAGCGCCATCTCCTCCTCGAGCTCGCGCTTCAACGCCTTGGCGAACCTCTCCCTGTGCGCCGCGAATCCCAACTTGAGCGCCGCTCTGTTGCTCCCCCTCCCTCTCGTCGACGCAGCTCTCGACATCACTCGTCCATCTCCCGACCCCGCGTCCAATAGATGCGCGTACATCGCGCCGTCGCCGTCGCCGTCGCTCCTCGCCCCCAGACGCGCCCACATCTTTTCCCGTTCCTCGGCGGCTTTTCTCGGATCCCTCGACGCCGCCTTCCCGTACGCGATGCCCTCATCCGCGCGCGTCACCCGTCCATTCACGAGTTCACGCACGCCCCCCGCGCGTCTCTTCACCACCCGCGCCCGCGCGTCCGGCGTCTTCACCCTCTCCGTCGTCCTCTCCGTCGTCGCCCGCGCGCGTCGCGTCGACGTCGACGCCGGCTCCGTCTGCGCACCTCTCCGCCTCTCTCGCGCCGCGCGCCTCGCCTCACCGCGCGCGCTCACCGCGCGTCGAGTCTTCTTTTCACCATCCTCGTCCTCCACCGCGTCCTCCTCGTCGTTCGATCGCGTCGCGCGCCCTCGCGTCGTCCTCGTCGTCCTCGTCGTCCTCGTCGTCCGCATCCTCGCGCGCGACGTCATCGTCGTCGTCGACGACGACGGTCGCCTCGTCGTCGCGACGCGCATCGCGCGAACCGAACGCGCGTGCGATCGTCGCGACCGACCGAGCGATCGTCGCGACGCCCGGTCGCGCGCGCGTCGCGGTCCGTCTCGCGCGTCGCCAGACGTCTCGAACCTGTCGTCGAGCGTTTGAACGACGTCCGAGCTCTTTTTCAGACTCATAGGTCTTATGGTCCCACGGTACGAGTGTTTTACATAGTATCGTAGACCCTCTACCTCTATGTGTGTGCAACACGACACCAGGACACGACCGGTCGTCCGACCGGCGGCCGCGACACGCGCGCGCGCGCGACGACGACGACGACGACGACGACGACGACGACGACGACGCGTGGACTCGCGATGATGATGGCGACGACGACGACGGTGACGACGGTGCGAGGCGCGCGCGCGCGGGCGGGCGCGGAGGCGATGGGACGTCGAGGACGCGCGATGACGACGACGTTGACGCGCACGATGTCGACGACGAGGACGGCGACGGTGACGGGCGCGTCGGTGGCGACGGTGACGGGCGCGGGGTCGAGACGAGCGGTGCTCGCGATGAAGACGCGCGCGAATGGATGCGCGCGGTGGGGTCGGGCGTCGGAGGCGCGAGACGTCGTCGTGGGCGCGGGGGCGGAGGAGGCGGGGGAGACGACGCGCGCGAGGGTTGGCGGCGGCGCGGGAAAGGCGTTGCGATTGTGCGCGTTCGCGGCGTGTGCGATGGCGGTCACGGCGATGGTGATGCCGGATAGCGCATTAGCGGCTAAGGCGAGCGCGGCGGCGAGCGCGGCGGGCGGGTCGGGTGTGTTGGCGAAGGCGTTGTCGTGGGTGATGCACCTGGACAAGCACCTCGCCGAGTTGTTCGTGTCGCAGGGTAAGATGGCGTACGGAATCTTGTTTGCGATCGTGTTCGCGGAGACTGGATTTGTCGTGACGCCCTTCTTACCCGGAGATTCGCTCTTGTTCGCCACCGGTGCGCTCGGTGCGTTGGGCGTGGTAAACTTTCCGCTCACGTGCGCTCTCTTGTTCGCGGCGGCGGTGCTCGGGGACACTGTCAACTACTCCATCGGATCCTTCGTCGGGTCCAATTTCATGGAGACTCATCCGAAGATTTTTCCTCCGGAATACATCGACAAGACGAGAAAATTCTACGATCAGTACGGTGGAAAGACCGTGGTCTTGGCTCGATTCTTTGTCATCGTCCGCACCTTCGCGCCTTTCATCGCCGGCGTCGCACACATGAACTACTCCAAGTTCATCTTGTACAACCTCTTAGGTGGAGCGTTATGGATCGCTAGCTTCATGGGTTTGGGTTACTTTTTCGGTGCCATTCCCGCGGTGCAGGAGAACTTTGCGCTCGCCGTCGCCGGTATCGTCGTTTTGAGCCTCTTGCCCGTCATCGCTGAAATTGTTCAGCATGCCAAGGGCGACAAGGGAGAAGAGACGCCACAAGTCGCGGCCTGATTATTCTGACATCGTTTTCTCGTCTTAATCTTCGTTTGCGCAATCACATTGACATTTTGATAACTCAGCTGTTTTGTTGCACCCTCAAAACGCCTCAAAACGGGGTACGAAAAACTCTGCGATGTCTCGCGCCAACACCTCGGCCGCGACCGTCTCGTCGCAACGCGCGTCGAAGTCCGCATCGCCGGCGACGACGAGAAGGTCTACCACGCGCTATCGTCCCGTGCGTTCCGCGCGATGCTGCTCGAGCGCATCGAACGATAACCCCACCAATACGCAAAGCGGTTACTTACCCGGGACGATGGCTTCGGCGGAAGAGATCCTCATGCAAGTGATCGACCGCAGAGCGTTCAAGCCGACGAGCGAAGAGTGTCCATTCTGTCGAGAAGCGCGCGTGAAGGAGAACGGTAGCAAATGCTTGGGGATATGTCGGAATCCACAAAACGTTCCGGGCCCGCTCGTATATCCACACGAAATGCAGACCACAGAAGACGCTGTCGACTGTATTTTATTCGCCATGCGTGATAACGACGTGCCGAGGATGCAACATGGTATTCAAGTGCTGTGGGAGTACGCCGTTGAGCACGGGAACATGGAACGATCTCGATTCTTTGGCTGGTCAAGCGACAGTACGTGAGTTTGACCGCGAAGAGATAACATTACTGACTGACTCGTTTTTCCCGTCGCAGTGTATCATTTCGACCACTTCTTGGGTAAAGCGATGAGTAATTACGATGCTTTCATCGGTAACAAGGGACATGAAATTCTCTCCGTGTCCACGATGGAAGACGGCCGGACGCGCGTGGACGTGCAGGTCACCGATAAAGTTGGCACGACGAGTGACTGGGTTTTCATCATGGTGAAGCGCACGTTCGGAAAGTACAAGGGCTGTATTCAGGCTCATCGCATCGTGAAAAGCGATTACCCACAATTAGCTGATATTTAGACTACCAATATTCGTTACAAGTTGGCTTCACCTCCTATTTCTACCATTTCTTGGTCCGCCGCACCATTCTCCTGTCTCACTTCTATTGTATCTCCGTGCTGAGGCTGGAAATCTTTCGTTATCGCAGCGTACAGTGATGTTCCCTTCGGTGCGTACGACCAGCCTCTGCGCCAAGCAAGCAAGCACAAAATGCCGAGCGAGAGCACTTGCACCAGTTGATAAAACGTAGGCACGCCTATCGCCTCCCCGACAATGTCGCACGTCGCTTGCCCACTCGTTCTCGTTCTGCACGACGGATCATCTTCGAAAGAACTGAAAATAACCGCCAAAGCGATGGCGGTGTTCTGGTAGCACACTTCAATAGCGACTGCGAGGGCTTGCGGCATCTCTAAACGCGCAAGTCGCGCAAAACCCAAACTGAATATCAATCCCATAATACACGGCACCGTGAGGCCGACGTAGAATTTCCATCCACGACTCCATATGGGTGACGATGAGTTCGAGCTGAAGAAGAAGCCTAGCAAGACGAGCAACGCTCCACAGATATTCCCTCCAACGTTCAGAGCCTTTTTCACCCGCGGCACCCGCTCTCCCAAATATATTCCTAAAACTATCCCCACAATGACCAAAGAAATCGAAACGAATAAACCTCCCCACTTCATCTTGATGGCCGTTCCATTTGGGTACGCGGCTTCGATGTAAATGAACAAGTTGAGCGGTAGAAATCCAATGCTCAGAATCGAACTCACAGTCGTCATGGCCACACTCAGCGAAAGATCGCCGTTGAACAAACTCGTCCACCAGTTACTGTAAGAGCCCCCAGGCGAGCTCGCGGTCACGATCAAGGGAATTCCCAGTGCCGGTTTATCGTGTAAAAGCGTGCGCGCAATGAAGAAACTACACAGCGGTAGAAACACAAACTGCGAAAACACGCCGATGAGAAGACCTTTACTGCGCAGCGAGCGTTTAAACTCATCAAACTCCACCGTCACCGCCAAACCCAACACTAAAAAGAATAACAACGCGTTTCCCACTATTGAAGACCACGATCCGAGTCCCATCGCGCCTCGCGACCGTCACCAAGTCCTACGTCGACCTTTCGGATAGAAGACGTAAGGGAATATGAATCTTCCGAGTCACGTCCCCGGACGGGCGCTTCGACCGGATCGGCGCGCTAAAAGCGTCCCCCACGCGCGACGAGTCCACTCCTCTCGCTCGCGTCGCGTCGATTCGACGCCGCGCGTCGCCGGGTGGCGCCGCATCTCCAGGTGGCGCCGCGTCTCCGGGCGACTGGGTCGTTACTTTCGGAGGTGTCAACACATCGTACCATGTAAACTTTCATATTGTAGACTTTTTTAGAAGATTTAAAAGTATGGCGGACAGCCCACCGCTCCAGCGGTCCGACGAACGCCGGCTGACGCCAGAGCGCGTCGACGAACCGAGCGCGCGCGCGATGTCGGCGCGGAAGCCGATCCCGGTGCTTCCGGATGTCGACTTCAGCTCGGGCGGGGGATTGGACCTCCTGTGCGAGGCGGCGAGAGAGGCGCGAGACGAGGACGGTGCGGCGTTTCAAATTCAAACCATCGTGGCGTCGACGAAGCGGAGAACGCCGACGACGAAGAAGCGCGGGAAGTCCATGGTGGACAGGACGAATCGACGCGTTGAGACGTTGAGTTCCGTGAAGAAGGGCGCGACGACGACGGTGAAGCGAGGGCGGCCGAGCAACGCGACCGATGTGTCATCGTGTACTCCCCGAGGCGCCGAGACACCGACGGCGGAGGGAATGGAAGAACTCGCGCGGACGGGGGAGATGTTAGCGACAGAGTCGGCGGATGTGGTGATTGAACGTGTCAGGCAGTGGTTAGATTTATTAGTCGGCGATACGCGAGCGCGGTTATCGGCGCTGAAGAGAAGTGCGGCGAGGACGCAGATGGCTTTGAAAAAGTATCAACAGAGCACGCCGGAGACGCGCGAGGACGACGTGGACCGCGTTGAGAAGGAACTCGGGATCAAGATGTTGAAAGAGTTTGAAAAGACACTCGATATAGAACGCGATGGACTTATTCAAACGCTCGATACATTGGAGAGAATGCGCACGAAAACTGAATACGAAGCCGCAAAGTTGGCGCTCGGTTGGTTGAACCGATCAAATCAGGACGAGGATCACGACGAGGACGGAGGCGAAGAAGAAAATGCGGTCTCGTGGTACAAGTACACCCATTCCTCGTCAGCTCGCGCCTTTTTACAGGTGGCTTTGGGCACATTTATGTATGACAAGACGCCTGTCAAACCTGTAAAGTCCGACATGGCGTCGCCGGCGGGTATTATTGACGCCGCAGCTCGACTGTTCACGTGAGTGATCGACCGCGCAAGATGTAGCAAAACACGAAAAAACGTAAATAGAAGCACGCATAACATTTTGAATTGAATTGCACTATTTTTCCTTCACCCGAATCTCCCCGTATACCCTAGCCCGCCTGCTCCGCACGGGCTGGGAAAAACCGTCCGCAGTGCGCGTCGCGAGCATGCCCGTCGGCGTCTGCGTAATCACCGGCTTCTTAGGGAGTGGAAAGACAACCTTGGTGAATTACATCCTCAAGGCTGATCATGGGTACAGAATCGCCGTCATTCTGAACGATTTCGGCGCCGAACTCGGCGTTGAGAAGATGCTCGTGCAGCAGGACGGCGTCGATGGGGACAACGAATCCCGGACGCTGGTGGAGGATTGGGTCGAACTGAACAACGGATGCGTGTGCTGCACTGTGAAGGGGAGCTTGGTGCAGACCATCGAGGGATTGTTGGAGAAGCGGAAGGAGATGGGAGAAAAGTTCGACTTCATCCTTCTCGAGACCACCGGCCTCGCCGACCCTGGTCCGGTGGCTCGCGAGCTCTGGGTGGACGATGAGCTCGTGGAGGAAGACGGAGCGGTGTTGGACTCAATCATCACACTCGTTGACGCCTCAAACATTGAGAAGCAGATTGAAGAAAACAAGGAGGCCACTTTGCAGATTGCTTACGCGGACACCATTTTGCTCAACAAGTCAGACTTGGTGAACGAGGAAGATTTAGAACGCATAAAAGCGCGCATCGGAAGCATCAATGCGGAGGCAGAGGTGATGGTGACGATGCGTTCGAGCGTAGATTTAGGGGTAGTGCTCAACCAAGGCACCGTCACCGGTGGAGGCCGCGGTAGGAAACCGGTTTTGGGAGACTTTGCGGACGCTCCGCCGAGCAGCGTGCTCGCCTCCGGCGGTGGCTTTTGGGCCAAAGGGGTCGAAAAATACGCCCCGAATGCCGGTCTGCACAACTCAAATATTCGCACCTTGTGCGTCGCGACGAGTGGCTTTTTAGATCACGAGGCGTTTCAGACGTGGCTTGAAGATCTTTTGTGGGAACGCCGACACGAAGACGGTGGTCCGGATATCTTACGCGCCAAGGGTTTGATATACACGAAGGGATCAGACAAGCGCAGAGTTTTACAGGCGGTTCGTGAAATCTACGAGATCACCGACGGACCGATCGAGGAAAATCCTGACGCCGTCATGAATAAGCTCGTGTTTATCGGGCGCAACTTGGACGAAGGCAGCTTGGCAACTGGCTTGAAATCGTGCGTTGCGCACGAATAGCAAAAGTACTGTAGAAAGTTGATTAATAGTTGATTGTGATTGTAGCTAAAATTCAAAAAATCATACATTTCAGCGTTCCGCCGCGATTCCTCGCAAAGCGCTCACGAGTTTCGGGGCGAGCTCTTCGATGCCTTTCTTTTCTGCGTCTCGCGCATCTATATTTGCTCCGTGTTTGGCCAATCGAATCGCGGCTTCTTCTTGCCCCGCTTCGCACGCCACCAAAAGAGCGGTTTGTCCGCGCTTATCTCGCATCTCCAACGCGTGTTTAGGAACGTCGATCGAGCCTTTCGAGTGCGCGTCAACCAGGAAGTCGAGCGCCTTTAACTGCCCTCGCGCGGCGGCTCGATGCAACGGGGTCGCACCGACATCGTCTTCCGCCGTCAACCACTCCTCGTCCGCGCTCAAAAGCTTCTCCAGCACTTCCACTCGTCCCTTACTCGCCGCGTAGTGTCCCGGCGTCTGTCCTCCGGGCGTCCTTGCCGATGTCTTCGCTCCGCTCGCCAAGAGCGACGCGCACGTCTCCTCCTCTCCCAAAGCGGCCGCCGTGTGCAACGGCGTCCACTCTCCCTCGTCCGCCGCGTTTACCAGGCGCTTGGCGTCCTCTTTCGACATCCTATCCAGCGCCAGTCGCACCACCTCGCGTCCTCGCGCCCCGCTCGCGCACGCCCGATGAAACGCCGTTCGCCCGTCATCATCTCTCGATCGCAGCGCCTCCACCAACTTCGTCCCGCCCTGCCCGACGTCCTCGTCGTCCAACGAAGCGAACCACGCGCGATCGCCCGTCTCCGCGCGCTCGCACGCGTCCATGTCGCCGCCGACTCGCGTCGCGCGTCGCGCTCTCCCGCCGCGCTGGCACCCAACCGTCCGATGCCTCCTGCCATCTGTCGCCTTTTCCATATAACATTTAAAATTCACATATCTTTTACCCGTGATGGGACACCGTCCGCCCCAGTGCGCTTTTTCCATGCTTCTAATCTCATACAATGACGTTTTCATCGCCATCTATCTAGAGCTCCGTGCACCGCTCGTTCCCGACGCGGCGGGCACCAGGGTGTCACGTTGCGCGCGCTCGCGACGTTGTGCTCGCGGTGGCGCGCGTCAGAGGTCGACGCCGACGGGCTCGATCGATCCATCGTTCTCGCGCGCGCGTCCGCGGACGATCGTTAGGGATGGCGCGCGTCCTCGCGACGGCCGGGGCGCGCGTCTCGACCGCGGTTGGGACGACGCGGACGGACGGACGAGCGGCGCGACGAGGGACGGTGCGCGCGACGTCGACGCGCGGTGGAGCTGTGACGCGCGCGGGCGCTCGGGATGGTTTCATCGCCACCAAGGAAGAGAGCGAAGGGCGGATGAGCGAGCGCGAGCTCGTCGCGGGTGGACGCTCGGGGACGACGCTGCTGGCGAAGACGAAGACGAATGCGCAGGGCGTGCACACGGTGTCCATCACGATGACGAAGGCGCCGGAGGGAGTGGAGAGCGCGAGAGATGTGAGTTTGCACTGGGGTGTGCTTCGGGAAAACACGGGTCGGACATGGCAAATGTTGCCGACCGAGTTGCTTCCTCCGAATACACAATATTTCGAAGGCGACAAGGCGATGCAAAGCGCTTTTCCGGTGTGGGGACCGATCAACCTAGTGCTTGACCCGAAGGTGACGTGCGTTGAATTCGCGCTGTACGTGGAAAAGACGGGAGAGTGGATCAACGCCGCCAACGGTGGTGATTTTCAAATCGTTCTCGAGTCCACGCCAAGCCAACAGCCGAGCCGACCAAAGCCCGCACCACCGCCGCCAGCACCGCCGCCGCCAGCACCGACTGCATCGGCTCCCAAAGTCGAAATCTCACCGAAGCCTGTGAGTGAAAAGAAATTTGTGCCAATCGAAGATCCCGTGGAGCGTTTGATTGCGGATATCGCTCATGCGGAATGGGAAAAAATTGGAAGCCCAGATCTGAGCGCTCAAGCTCGCGATGACATGCTTCGAAGCGCGGCGGGTCACATCAGGGACAAGCTCGCGAAGGGGATGACTTTGGAAGCCATCGCCGCACATGTCGGGACCGATGATGTGGCTACGCCTACCGTGCAGAAAGATCAGCCAAAGAGGACGGAATCGTCGATCACAACGCCATCTTCTGCAAAGGATTTTGAAAAGATAGCGCAAGTGCGAGCTTCAGGGGATTCTGACGTCAAATGGAGTAAGCTTTACAACGAGAGTGGTATGAAAATATTCGTAGAAGCGAGACAAGGTAGTGGTGGCGGTCTCCAGCTTCAAGTCTTGGCTGATTCGAATGAGGAGATCATCATTCATTGGGGTGTGACACAAATCACAGATGGTTCGTGGCGTCCTCCTCCGCACGGTTTCAGCACTCAACCCACGAAATCATGGTCATCTTCGGGAAGCAGCTGGGAAACTGAGTTCGCTCAAGTCGATAATAATATCCGCGCTGTGACGTTGGACGTACCTTTGGATGTGAACGCGCGAGAAGGCGTCATTTTCGTGTTGCGGACGACATCAAACAAGTGGATCAAGAATGGATCGGAGAACTTCTTCGCCTCCCTTGATGGCTTCACTCTTGAACGCCCAAAGAAGCAGGAACGTAAGCACAAGCACAAAGAAGAACAGCGCATGAACCGCGATGAACAACGAAAAGCAGAACCAGTTGCTCCGAAAGTTCAGCAGAAACCGAAAGTCAAGGTAACAGCCATCAAGCGTGAACGCTGGGATGTGGATGACATTGCGCTTGATCAAGGCATCTTTCAAAACTTGGGCGGTTACGTTGCCCAAGATATGGTTGATAAAATTTGTTCTGCCGAATCTGGAGCGACGCGCTCGTTGATGCATCGATATAATGCCGGTGCAGATATGCTGGAAGAAATGCTTGGTAACGGCGAACCTGGGCTCACTGCGCTGTTTTGTTGGTTCCGTTTCATGGCCTTGAGACAACTCGTCTGGAATAATGATTATAATATTAAGCCTCGCGAAATTAGCGCAGCTCAGGCGAGAATGACTGAAGGATTGAGTGCAATCTATAGAAATAGTCCCGAGCATCGAGATATAGTGCGTCTCATCATGGCGACGATTGGTAGAGGCGGCGCTGGTGACGTTGGGCAACGCATCCGAGATGAGATCTTGGCCGTGCAACAAAAGAACAACTGCAAGGGAGGAATGATGGAAGAGTGGCATCAAAAACTGCACAATAACACTTCGCCAGATGATGTGCCAATCTGTGAAGCGTTGCTGAAATTTATCGCCGCAGACTGTGACATCAAAGTTTATTGGGCGCACCTGCACGCCAATGGTATCGACGCAGAAAGAATGAAATCGTATGACCGCCAAATTTGCAGCGAACCAAGTTTTAGTCGAGACCAATATGAAGGATTGACCACTGACTTGACGGAGTATCTTCGCACTCTCAAGGCTGTTCACTCTGGTGCCGATCTTGACTCGGCAGCAGAGGCGTGTTTGGGCTACCACCAAGATGCGTGCAAGGGCAAGGAAATCAATATCCCTCCTATTCATGAAGTTGCGAGCGAACGTTTAGCGGAAATTTTGACTGTGGCACGAGAACTTCGCACTGAAGATCCTTTGCTTGCGCTTGAGGCGATGATTGAGGCGAGAAGATACCTCTGGACTTGGACTCGGCCGAATGGCAAATCAAACGATCGCATCAAGGATGTCATCTATTTGGATCTTGCCCTCGAAGGTGCGGCTAGATCCGTCATTGAAGGGTCCTTGGAGAGTCTTCCGAACAAATCTCCGTATGAAGTCCTCCGAATCACGGGTCTCGTGATTGAAAATCTTTGCATGTCTGCCAGCGGGAACCACGAGTTGCGCATCTGTCTCAAGGAATGGCAGAACGTCCTCGAGAGTGCGCGAAGACAGGGAGACTGGGCATTGCAAGGGAAAGCTGTGTGTGATCGACTTCAGAACACACTCGGTGAAATTTCTCAAAGATATATCGACGCTCTTCAGCCGACTGCCCAGAGCATGGGTGATAAGCTTGGAGTCGATGGACACGTCCTCGCCCTCTTCTCGGAAGAAATCATTCGTGGTACCTCGGCTGCACCGCTCTCGCAGATGCTTCGCTTGCTTGATCCAATCATTCGTAATGTCGCAAACATGGGTAACTGGCAAATCGTGAGTAACGCTGCGTGCGCTGGTGTTGTTGTACCCGTCGCTTCCCTCGCAGAGGTACAAAATGTCAAGTACATGGAACCAACCGTCATCATCTCAGATCGAGTCGGTGGTGAAGAAGATATTCCGGTTGGAGTGGTTGCGATCATCACACCTGATATGCCGGATGTGCTCTCTCACTGTGCCGTTCGCGCGCGTAACGAAAAGGTTCTTTTTGCGACAGTCTTTGACGCGAATGAGTTGGAGCGAATGAAAGGTATGGCTGGTAAGTCCGTGAAGCTCAATCCATCTTCTCAAGGTGACGATTTACAAGTTGAAGTCTTGAGCGGCTCTGTTTCAAACACTTCAAGCACGGGTAACTCTACCACTACTCCTATTTCGGCCGACATTTCGATCATCAAGCGACCGTTTCAAGGGAAATTTGTGGCAACGTCATCAGAGTTCACGCCGGAGCTTGTTGGTGGCAAGTCTCGCAACCTTCAGCTCTTGCGCGGACGAGTGTCCGATCTTATCAAATTACCTCCATCCGTCGCGATGCCATTCGGTACGTTTGATGCAATTCTGGATGTCCCCGAGAATGCAGAAACCAAGGAGCAACTCATGCGTCTTGTCTCTGACCTTGAGAAGTACGATTCCACCAACAGCGATGGGTTCAAAAATCTCATCAAGGAGGTCAAATCGTGCATTGGTACTCTAAAACCAACTCCCGAGTTATCTGCCAACTTACAGAAGGCCTTTGAAGCCGAAACGTTGGGTTGGCCAGGGGATCTGATCACAACAGAACAAGGTCAAAAGGCGTGGAAAACTATTCTCAACGTTTGGGCGAGCAAGTACAATGAACGTGCCGTGTTGAGTTGCAAAAAGGCGTCGTTGAATCATGCTGATTTATCCATGGCTGTGCTGTGCCAACCGGTTGTGCGCGCTAGGTATGCGTTTGTCTTACACACGGTCAATCCTCAGAATAATGATGCGAATGAAATTTATGGGGAACTCGTGTGTGGCCTTGGCGAGGCGCTTGTTGGTAATTTCCCAGGTCGTGCGTTATCATTCAAGGCATCAAAGAACGATTTGGACAAACCAACTGTCGTTGGCTTTCCCAGCAAGTCAAAAGGATTGTTTATGGAGAAGGATTCACTCATTTTCCGATCGGACAGCAACGGTGAAGATCTCGAAGGTTTTGCAGGTGCAGGCCTGTACGACAGTATCACAATGGAGAAGGCAACGTTGAAAAACGTTGATTACTCCGCGGATAATCTCATCACGGATGAAGGCAAGAGACAAAAATTACTGTCAACTATTTCCAAAGTCGCATTAGAGATTGAAACTCTGTGCGGATCACCCCAAGATATTGAGGGAGCAATTTCTGACGACGGCCAGCTTTGGATCGTCCAGACGCGCCCGCAGGTTTAAAGTAGCTAGTGTATTGTAAATCGCACGCAAAGGAAAGAAAGATTTAAAACATAAGATACAAATTTTATTCATAGCATGCATCGAAAGTCAGATCTAAGCAGCGCGTAGTGTCACTTCATCTAGGCAAGTTGTCCAACCTTGGCATCGGGAGAGAGGTACTTTTTCAGAACGTTTGGTGGATGCAGCATGTTGAACTCCTCCGTCGCATCTTTGCCGGCAAACAGCATGATGGCCTTTTTCCCACCAGGGTGATCTGGTAAGAAGGCAGTCAAGTCGTAGACGCTTCCTTCGATGATGACCCAGAGGTCGCCTTCAGAGTTGTGCTTGTTCACTTCATCCATAGTGAGCGTACGCTTACCGCCACCGCCACCGCCCGTAGATTGCGCCGCAGGTGCAGTACTCATCGACGGATTGATCTTATCGTTGAGGTTCGCTACACGGTTCAGCGCGACGCTTTGGCCAGATCTAAGTGCCTTGATTGCTGTTGCCATGAGATGACGAGAGACAGACGCACCGGCGACACGGCCAAACACAACGCAATCCAGCAAGGAGTTGCCACCCAACCGGTTACGGCCGTGAATGCCCCCCACAACTTCGCCAGCGCCGTATAAACCAGTGATTGGTCCCGAAGGGCCGACAATTTGAGAATCAGTGTTGATTGCGAGGCCACCCATGGTATAGTGCACCACTGTACACACAATCGCAGAGTGGAAGAAGTCATTCATCTCGAAGGGCGCATTGGTGAAGAACTTTTTGCCGAACGGACAATTTTTAGTTCTCGCACATTCGTTGTACTTGGCGAAAGTGTCTGCGAGCTTTTGGGGACTAATGCCAATTTCTTTGGCGACGTCCGCACCAGAGTTGTGACGTTTCATGATTCCTCTGCCGACATAGTGCTTGCAGTGCCATTCAATCTCCTTCGAAGCCTTACCATTCAAGATGAGACGGAAAGGAGCCTTGTTCTTGTTCATCTCTCCACTGACGTAATCTCGACGACCGAGCTCATCAGCAAATCTATTTCCGTCTGCGTCTAGGAGGATACCGCCGACGCCCCGAAGCGCTTCTGCGGCCAAGAACTTGACTTTGGAGTCTGGTTCGGAAGGATTGACGAGGCCGGTCGGGTGCACTTGTACGGAAGTCATATCGATCGTGTCTGCACCGACAGCCATGGCCATCTTGATGCCATCGCCCGTGCAGTGATCGCCGTTGGTGGTTGGTAAAGCTTGCAAATCTGGTCGGTACTTCTTCAGCAACGAGTCCGGTTTGTAATCAGCTCCGAAGCCGCCGGTGGCGATCACGACCGGGCCGTACTCTTGATGCAGGGCGCCACCCTTTTCGTACTCGACACCGATCACGGTTCCGTTACCATCATGAAGCAAGCGCTTCGCCTCTGCCTTGGTGATGATGCGCGCAATTTCCCCATTCGTCTCTTCCATGATCTTTTCCAAACCTTCCATCAGAGCGTACGTGATCGTGAATCCAGGAAACCGCTCTTTACCGCGATGCGTGCGCGGGAACGAGTGTCCACCCAACTGCGCGACGAGAGAGAGATCGAGATTAAACTTTTCAGTCAACCAATCCACGCTGGAACCGCTTCCTTGCGCCAACACCTTGGCAAGTGGAATCGTGTGCGCCGGCGCTTCGGTGTACCCAACCCCGGCGGCGCCCTTGATGATGTCGTCTTCAAATTTATCCGCGCTGTCTGGGATGTTCAATCTCGCCTGCGTCCGCGTGAGCGCGCCATTAATCCCACTCGTCGCCTTCGTGCTGTTTCCTCCCAAGAAGGAACACTTGTCGAGCAAGACGACGCGTGCGCCGCGTTCGATGACGGTGTGCGCCGCGGATAGTCCCGCGAGACCACCGCCGATGACGATGACTTGTTCCGCCATATCGCGAGACGCTCACACGCGGACACGGACGACGACGAATGGAGAACGACGCGGCCGATCGATCGATCCCGATTGCGGCGCGTTTTTGTAACGACCCGACTCACGGGGGGTCATCGACCAATCGTGACCCTCGGATTCAATGATTTTCATGAACGTGCCCTCGTCCAGTCAGCAGATGAAAAGACAGCCACGGGTCGAGAGACGGAATGAGACAACTCGAATACTGTTTTAAAAGAAATCAAAGAAATGAATTTGCTCGAGGAAAATTGTTTACTAGTACAGTGGGTCAACGGGAGAGTTCGTCGACGAGCGCATGGAGCAGTTGGTCGCACTTTTCTTTGGACGTCGTCGGAGCGCACATGAGGTAGACGACGTTTCCGAGTGGGCGAGCCTGAATCGATCGGGGACGGAGACGCATGACGATGTCTCTCGCGGCGTTCGAACTATAGCCACCTTCGCCTTCGACCTCTAATTCGACGCCCAGCACGCAACCCTGTCCGAAGACTCGGCGGACGTTGGCGAGGGTCGAGAGCGTTTTTAGTTTTGCCTCGTCCCAGAGTTCACGGAGCACCGGCGTGGTGGACTCCGACGAGAGATTTGGATTCTTCGCGGGATCTTTGTACATGGACAGCGCTTTTGCGGCAACGGCGCATCCGATCGGATATGCAGTGTAAGAATGCCCGTGTAATAAACCTTGCGCTTTCCCAGGACCGTAGAAAGCGTTAAAGACTTCACTCGTGGCCAACGTCGCCGACATCGGCATGAGACCACCCGTGAGTAACTTGGCATAACATGAAATATCAGGCTTTTCACCGATGATTTCCCATGCCCCTTCCGTACCAAGACGCCAAATACCGGCGAAAACTTCATCCAGAACGATCGGAATCTTTCGCTCCCGACACGCCTTCATGAGAATATTTTGGAACAGCGGATCAATCAGAACCATGCCTCCCGCTCCGTGAAGGACGGGTTCCATGATCAGCGCACCAACCTCACCCATTGTGGTTGCATCTTTGCCGGCTTGATCCAAAACTCTATCGATCGCATTTCTGTATTCCACTGCAAGCAGAGTGTCGAGGCGCTTGGAAACGTTGAACACACTCTTCTTATTTTCCCAGCGAGTGTTCGACTCAGATGAGGTTTTTCCATCGGCAAAGAAACGATTGCCATCCCCGACCAATCCGTCGGGAGGCAAGACGACAGTCCACTGGCCGTTTCTGATCGCCAAGCTCGGTGGTTGAAGGAAGAGCCCGCGAGGCTTGTACCACGGCGTTTGCATGGGTCCAGTGAAAACACTTGGCGACTGCATATCCATCGCACCGAGCGTGTCTCCGTGATACGAACCATCCAAGGCGAGTATTCGCAGTTGTGGTAATGAATCTGAGCCTTTCGTCAACAGATCTTTCGCTCTCTGATTGCCATCTTTGGACACCCAACCCGCGTCTACGTAATACTTACGGAATGCCATTTTAATTCCGACTTCCGTGGCGGTAGATCCATTATCGGAGTAAAATGCTCTGGAGGCCCAGCCTTTACCTGGTCCTTCGATCAAAGCCTTCGTCACGTCAACCGCGGGTTGGTGCACGTTCTCAGGAAACATGACGTGTCCATATCGACCCGCCGCGTGCGTCGCCGTTCGAACCAACTCTTGCTGTAATTCTGGACTCAAGCCTTGCGTCCACCAACTCGCCGATCCATCGAAACGTAACAACATCGAGCCGTCTTTAGATGCGTTGGAATTCTGCGCATAAATTGCGAAATCTTCTCCGTATCTTCCATCGATGACGGTGACGGCGTTGCGCTCAACCATGGCGTGTTGTGTGAATGGCCACCAAATCGACTCGAGCGCATCGTCCGGTAGTTTCTGTAAAGTCTCGAGGCGCTTTTTGTGCCAAGACATCATGTGTTGAAACAATTCATCGAAAACAGGCTTCGATTTTTCTAACCAAGCGTCAGCGTGTCCCTGCGGGGGAAGCGGAGGAAGAACGGCCACTCGAGTCTCTTTCGGCAAAACCTTCGACACGGCTTCGTGATTAGCTAATCCATCATCCGCCATGACGAGTCCGACTACGTCGTAACCTCTCGCATGTAAAGACTCGTACGCAGCCGTGGTGGTGGATATGCCCCCCAAACTTCCGTCCCCCACGAGTATGGCAGGCAAGCGTAAAGCGCGCAAAAGTTCGCACTGAAGCGTCCCGGAAGGCCCCGGACTCGCCACCCCTCCCGCCGTTTCCACCAAGGCGAGCGGGTGATACTCATCCCGTTCGCGCGCGCTCATTTTTTCCGAAAAATCTCTCAAATATCTCGACGTCGCTCGAACGATCTCACCGTCTTCCACCAATCGACCCTCCTCTGCCGCGCTCACGTGCGGTCCCGCCGCTCGCCGCCACGCAAACTCTGTGTGCGCCCACATCTCTCCCTCACCCCTCAACGGTCCGCTCGCGCTCGCGCTCGCCGCCACCGACGCGTGTTCACCCATCGTTTCCACTCCACTGCTCACTCTCGCCACGAATTCCGCGTCTGAATCCTCCGGAAATCCCGTCTGCACAGGTTTCAGAAACAACGTCGGCGTCCCCGTCGCTCTCGCCGCGCGCGCCAGCCCTCCCGACACGAGCGTCTTCCCCACTCCCGTGTTCGCTCCCCAGACGACGAACGCACCGACGTTCATCGCCACGTCCGCATCGCTCGCGAACGCCCGCCTCGCGTCGATCGCTCCTCGCGCCCCTCGTCGCCAACCACCCTCGGTCAACCGCCGCGCGCCCCCGCTCGCGCTCGTCGTCGCCGTCGCCGTCGTCCATCGCCCCAACGCGCGCGCGATCGCTCGCGTCGCTCGCCGTCGCATCTCCCCGGCCGTCCCACTCGACCCCTCGATCGATCGATCGCGACGCGGCGGCCCCTGACGCGACGCGGCGGCCCTCGTCCTCGTCCTCGTCCTCGTCCTCGGATGGATGAATCCGCAGAGGACGACGACGCGACGGGAGATGGAGGACGCGAATGCGTCGCGAGGGTCGATGATGATGATGTCGACGATGACGACGACGACGATCGAGCCCGCGGTGGAGGCGGTGCGTAGAGGCGAGGCGGTGGAGGAGGCGGTGAGAGACGCGCTCGAGGCGCCCGGGATCGTGCACTACGGACGACTCTTGACGGCGATGCGAGAGACGGGAGGGGGGAGCGACGCGGAGAAAAAGGTGGAGATGTTCGCGTACGGGACGTACGGCGACTACGTCGAGGCTCTGAGAGATGGAAAGATGAAAGAGTTGACGACGGGGGAGGCGTTGAAACTGAGGCGACTCACGGCGTGCGGATTGTGCGCCGGCGCGTCGAGGAAGATTCCGTACGAGGAGATGATGCGCGCGCTGGACATGGCCGATGATGGCGAATACGAAGAGTTCATGATCGATGAGTGCTTGACCACGGGGATCTTGCGAGGTAAACTGGATCCCAAAAATAAGCTCTTCGTGCCTCGAGGAGGAGCGACGAGGGACGTTCCGGAGAGCGCAATAGACACCCTCATCGCAGACGTTTCGCGTTGGCATGACGTCGCGGAGGCTATGCTCGTGAATTTGAAAGAGCAGCACGAGTACGTGATGAGCGAAAAGGCCAAATCCGTCGCGACGAAGGATGAAATTGACGCTGCGGTGGAGGAAATAAAAGCGCAACTCATGAAAGCCACCGAGGTTGAGACGTCCCTTCAACCGGATACTGAAGCCAAGGAAATGGACGAGGGTCCTAGCGCGGGCGTGAAACGACGACGATAGACTTCATAGATGACGCTTGTAGTGCGAGTTTTAGATTTAGGGGAAACGATTCGTATTAGTTCGTGCGCGAATACTTGAAGTTTCAAATGCTAGTGCGCCCTAACTACTCTCAGCGTGTCACGCGCTTACATCATGCCAGTGCTGACAGAGCCGACGGACCAGACGCGGATAACGTTGTCCGTGTAGCCAGTGTAGAGCGTGGAACCGTCCGCAGACCATTGGAGGGACGTGCAGTACGGTTGTTGGGACTTCTTGCCGACCGGCGGGAACTCCGGGCGGAGTTCGTCGACAATGGACTTGGACTCGAGGTCCCAAATCCTGACGCAGGACTCGGTCGCCGCGCACAACCAGTAGCGGTTAGGGGAGAAGCACAAGCCGTAGATGATGTCACCCGCATCGAGGGAGTACAAGCGCTTGCCTTCACCGAGGTCCCAAAGCATGGCGACGCCATCCTTACCGCCGGAGGCGCACAAGGATCCGTCCGGAGAGACGGTGACGGCGTTGATGTAGCCAGTGTGACCAACGAGGTTGGTGCGGATCTTGCAGTTGGTGAGGTTCCAGACCTTGACGAGCTTATCCCAGCCGCCGGACACGATGATCGGGTTGGTGGTGACCGGGGAGAAGCGGACGCAGGAGACCCATTCGGAGTGGGCGTCGGCGTCTTGGATGGTGTACTTGCACTCGCCGAGCGTGTTCCACAACTTGATGGTCTTATCGCGAGAACCGGAGACAATTTGGCGGTTGTCCACAGAGAAAGCAACAGAGAGGACATCCTTGGTGTGACCGACAAAGCGTCGGGTCGTGGTACCAGTGTTAAGGTCCCACAATCGGAGAGTGCCGTCCCAAGAACCGGAGAGGGCGAACTGTCCGTCGGAAGAGATCACGACGTCTTGGACGAAGTGGGAGTGACCGTGGAGGGATCGGCGCGGGTAGCCGTAGTTTTCTTCCTCACGGGTGAGGTTCCACAGGATCACGGTCTTGTCCCGAGAAGAGGACAAGAGAATGTCGGAGTTATCCAACGGGGTCGCAATGGAGGTGACCCAGTTTTCGTGCCTGCGCGAGAAAGTCAGTGTCGTCAGTCACCTCGTCCGTGCGCGCGTATCGAACGGAAGACAGCGGCGACGACGAACACGAACGATGGAAATAAATCTCATCGCACGTTTCGCGCGCTCCGTTCACCCGCTCTCCTTTCCATCGCCCCTCCATAGGCCCTTCCATCGCGCGTTCGAACTCAGACCCTATTTTTCGATCAGGTTTCGTCCTCATCGCTTCCCATCGAGTGGACGTCTGCCCCCCGCGCGAGCGTCGTTTTCCCTCTTCAGCGTCACGAGATCGTCGTCGTAAACGTACCCCTTGAGCACGCCTCGGAGTTGCATTTGCGTCGCCATGTTTCCTGTCTGACAGGCGCGTCGCAGAGAGGCGGACGGCAATGCGAGCGCACACGTTTTCGAGCGGTCGGGGCGGTCGGACATCACGCACACAGAGCGGTGACATCGGCTCTTTTGGGTGGTTTTGTGCCTTCTTACTCTTTTTAGGTTCTTATTACGACTAAAACGTCGTATGTTGTTCTCAAAATAGCCATCTGTGTCTTTTTTTAAGTAAAGTTCCATCGCTCGCCCTCCCTCGATCGACGTTTGAACCCGAGGGCGGTGGCGCGAGATGGCGCGAGCGTCGAGAGAGGGAAACGCGCGTACGTCGTCGCGTGGAGTGCGCGTTCGGGGCGTGAACGCGCGGTGAATTCCACGCTCGCGTTGTGTGGGGCCATCGAGCGCGTTCGAGAGGCGACACGAACGGCTAACGGCGGTGAAGGCGAGAGCGAACGGACGCCATGGCGAACGCGCTGGCGCCGAAAAGGCGACGGGTGGCGACGGAGAACGCGATGACGAAGCTGAGTGGAGGACCGGACGCCCGGGCGTTGTTCGCTTGCATGTACTGTCAGAAAGACATCTCGAATGTGGTGCGAATACGCTGCGCGACGTGCGCGAATGTTGATCTCTGCGTCGAGTGCTTCAGCGTCGGCGTCGAACTGCATCCGCACAAGGCGTATCACCCGTACCACGTGATCGATAACATGTCGTTCCCGCTGTTTACTCGAGATTGGGGAGCGGACGAAGAGTTGCTCCTGTTGGAAGCGGTGGAGATGTTCGGATTAGGAAACTGGACCGAGGTGAGCGAACACGTCGGAACGAAGACGAGAGCGCAGTGCCACTCGCATTACTTTGACGTGTACGTCAAGTCTCCGTGCGCTCCGTTACCAGATATGTCGAAAATTTTAGGGAAAAATGTTCCTCGAATGACCGCGGAAGAGATCAAAGCGGAGATGGAACAAAAGGCGAATGAAAATAGAAGTGCAGAGGAGGAAGAGGAGAAGAGACTCCTCGAATCGCTCGCCAACCCAAACGCCATGAAAACGGAGGGCAACATGCAAGAAATCACGGGTTACAACGTCAAGCGCAATGAATTTGATCCAGAGTATGACATGGACGCTGAGCTTCCGCTCGCGGAGATGGAATTTCGCGAAAATGACACCGAAGAGGATGTGAAGATGAAGCTGCGAATGATTGAAATTTACAACAGTCGCCTTCAAGAGCGGGCGAGGCGCAAGCAGTTCATACTCGAGCGTAACCTCCTGAATGTGAAGAGACAGCAGAACTTAGAGAAGAAAAGATCGCAATACGAACGCGATCTTCACGGTACCATGCGTGTCTTTGCAAGATTTCTTACCAGCACAGAGTACAACATGCTCCTGGAGGGCCTCGCCGCTGAACACAGAATTAGAAGTCGCATATCCGAGTTGAAAGAGTACCGACGAAACGGTATTCACACTCTCGCGGAGGGTGAGGATTATGACTTGGAGAAACGTCGTCGTGAGACTGAGTTTGCTCGTCTCCGCGCAATCGAGCACCCGACTAGTAAGAACATAGCGAGCGCAAACAAGCTCATCGTCCGAGACGCGACACAAATCAACAACCAGTTGAGCAGACTCAACGAGGAGGAAAAGATCTCGGCTATCCCGACATCGCGCACCCCGAGCACGGGTCCTCACAAGAAAATGTATTTGTCACTCGATCTTGCCGACTTGCCCGGCGTTGATCTTTTGCACGAAGACGAGAAGGAGCTCTGCACCAGTTGTCGTTTGTTACCCGTCCAATACCTTGCCATGAAGGTTGAGCTCATGCGCGCTGGACTGAAGTCTGACAAGCCACTCAACAGGACCCACGTGAGAAACATGTTCAAAGTTGATCCTCTCAAGTCGGTGCGAGTTTATGAGCTACTTCTTCAGCGAGGTTGGGTCCTGGAAGACGGTTTCACCAACGACGATGTCGAGCCGGTGCCCAAGAAGTCTGGGCGAGAGGTCAAGGAAGAAAAAAAGGAAGACAAAGACAACGATGGAGAAGACGATGATGAAGACGACGAAGAAGCAGACTATGAAACAGAAGACGACGATGATGAAGATGATGAAGATGATGAAGAAGAAGACGAGAGCGAGGAGGACTAGAAAAAATAGGCGAGTGTAATTTATTTAATTACGTAGATATCAAATCTCGAAATGGACCTTTACTGCTGGAATCTAACTGAATTTTACTCGGTTTTGAGGATCCATGCTCTCCTTGATTCCTCTGTATATCAAACCGAGCGAACGCCCTGCGACATAAACGTGAACACGGTGACTTTTTAATAATTAATTCTTCCTTACCAATTAATGTCACAAGTAGCCAAGAGGCGACACGGCTGAAGTTATGCAGCGCGCTCTTGAACAAGGGAAGAGCCACATCAGCGAGCTCGACGACCATGGAGACCGCCAAGCGGAATCCCTTCACCTTTTCAAGCTCTGGCTGACGGCAGACATGGATTTTTCTCGTAACGAGCTGTGTAGAAATAATTAATTAATTGATTTGTTCACAGAAAAAGATCGTTTAAACGCGATCGATGAAGGAATACTCACCTCTCCGGTTTCGTTTATACCCAACAACGTGTGCCAATCCTCATACATCGCGATCACGTCGTAATAGTTACGCGTGAGCCACGAGCGCAACGATGTCTCGTTGCGAAATTTTTCTAAGGCGCGAGTGTTCTTCAGACGCACGTTTAGCGCGTCCCGGAACGGGGAGACACGAACAACGGCTCCAGAATTATTGTCCTGCGAAGCACCACCGTTTACGGGGGCTTTAGCCGCGCTGTCGCGCGCACACGTCACGTATGCACTCGCCACCGAATCTGCAATATTTAATACCACATCCTGGAGAACAGAAACACACACGGAAGCCATGGGAGAATTAAAGAATTCGAGCACCGGTTTGACGTTCGGCGCATTAATTTCTGTATCCGCTCGCACAACCTCCACAGATTCAGAATCTTTCTCCGCACACTGTGAATTCTGCGAGTTGAAACAAATTCAGAAATAATTAAATAAATAAATTTCGTCGATGCGCACCTGTGCCAAATACATCAGGACTCCTGCGTATAGCGCCGTCTTACTCCCCTCGAGTACTTGTCCTACGTATAAAAGATTAGTTTTCATTTCGCGGGCAATTCTGAGACGTCTACTCACCCGTCTTCCAGATACGTTCGTCCGCCACGTCGCCGGCGAGACTCACCACCTTGGCGCACCGCTCTTCGGCACCGGCGCTGAGTCCCATGGAATCCATCCAATCGTTGGCGGAGATCCGCGCTACCTTTTGTATGAGCCTACGTAAGCTTCCCTCGCTCTCCTCTATGTTCTCTAACGCTTCCTTGAGAACCAAGAGCACCGCTCCGACCAGTCGCGCTCTCGCGGCGTCGTTCAGGGCCTGCAACTCGAGTTCCGGGGACGCGTCACCCTCGCCGCGCACGTCCCACCAACCGACGGGAACGACGTCACCACCGAACCCCGTCAATCCTTGCCCCGCGGCGTGGAAAATATCGTCTCTCCCCGCGTCGGGCTTCAGTAAGCTCTCGACTCTCGCTCGATTCAACTCGACGGCTTTCGCCTCTGACCTCGTCTTCGCGGCCACCTCGACGTCTCCACCGGCGGTCACCACGGACTCTCCATCGCGTCCGAGCATAATCGGGACCGCTCTCGAAGCCTGCACGCACGAATATCACCGTCAGTCGTCGTCGTCGAGACGATTCGCCGTCTCCGAGCGACGACGTCGCCCCGCGAAATCAAAATAAACGAGACAAACACCGCCCTCGAGCGTCCTCCGTCTCGACGTTCTCGACTCGAGCGCGCGAGCGTCGACCACGCACTCTCTCCATGAACGTCCCCATCCCGTTCTTCGCCGCCTCGAGGAAATCATCGGGGATCTCCGCTCCTCGAAACGCTCGCACGCTCCGTCTCTCGCTCGCGTTTCGCCGCAACCGTCTTCTGCGCGCGTCCCGCCCGCTCGACGTCCTCCACGTCGGCGTCGAGACCGCGCGCGCGGTTGACATGTTTCACACCCTCACACTCGCGTCCGCGTCTGACGATCTCGCGCCCTCCACGCCCGCGCGCGCGCGCCCTCAACGGTCCCTCTCGCGCCACCGCCTCGACCGTCGGTCGCGTCCCTCAACGCGGGTTTAGGCCTCGCCCCTCGAGACCGCTCGATCGGGGCGACCGCGAGTGTTCATTTTTTGAGATGGGTGGATGGAGAGATGGAGAGATGGGGGACGCGTGCCGACGACAGACAGCGCGTGGACCGACCGACCGATCGACCGACCGATAGAGCGAGCGGAGACATGCACGTCACCAACGTCGGGGGATCGCTCACCACGGCGGTGTGCCTGTCCCTGATCGCGTGGTCCGTGCGCGTGCTGAGGAGCGCGAAACACAAAGATCGAGCGAAACAACGAACGACTTCGAGTTCGCAGCCGACGGTGAGGCTGAACAGGCAGACGTACGGGGTGCTGAGCGCGAAGGCTTTTTGGATGCTGGTGAGGACGAAGCCGGTGCCGTATCTGTTGCTGGACGTGAGACCGGCAACGGACTCGGGCTCGGGGGTGGTGTCTCAATTGAGCGAGAGACTCGCGGTGTTGCACATCTTGCCGGAAGAGTTGGCGAATCTGTTGCGTAATCGCAACACGTTGTGGGCGAAGAAGTTTCCGGACGTCCCGGTGCCGAGTTTAAAGACGACGCTCATCTTCATCAGCACGCACGGTCACAGTTCGTCGCACGCCGCGGCTCTTGGAACGAGTCTCGGCTTCACGCGCTGCTCCATCGTGGACGGAGGCCTCGCGGCTGCGGTTCCGTTGGCGCACTTCGACACCCCGGATGTGTCTTCGCCCGAAGATTCGATTTCATTGAGTTTCGACGCGGTTCTGCTTCTGTTGGAGACGGTGCGGGATAATGGAAATGCGTTGGGCTTGGTGATTTTGGACATTCGACGCTTCGACGAGAGGACTCTGTACGGAAAGCTCGAGGGATCGGTACACATCACCGTGGATCATCTCCCGAAAGCTTTAGGGATGAGTGATGAAGATTGGCTTCGGTCTTTTAGATTTCATAAGCCGTCTTCGGACAACTTGATTCTCTTACACAGTCGTAGCCATGAAGCTGCTGTGTGGGCAAAGCAGCTCCTGTCAGACGCGGGTTCTCACAACTGCCACTGCTACGTCGACGGAGCGTACGCAGGACCGGATGGGACGGTGCGGAACTATGAGGCATATGGTGAGACGGAAGCACCGCCGGAGCCCGTTGCGATAGGACAGACCGTGACTTTCGACCGTACGAGCGCCGAGCGAGAGTTACTTGACAGACGAATTTCGATTCACGTCGAATAGAGCTAGAAATAGATTACTTAGCGAAAGAGGTTTTAGTGTTCATTCGGAAACGTAGATATATCACAATAATTTGTATTATTCACCTCATTCAGAGAGGAGAGTAAAAATAGATTGAAGTGCCCACTGTTTTTGTAAACGTCTCGAGAACAGCTCCGAATAAAATCAAAAGAATGACACTTCGTTTGTTCACAGGTAAGGCAGTATGGTATTCTAAGCGAGTTTCGGGGCGAGCTGCGGGTTGACATTCTTCGGGAGGAGAACATCGTCGATCTGCTCGGCGGTCCCCATATCTTTGACGAACTTCCAGAACTGGTAGAAAATTCCAGGAAGCGTGCGGTAGGACGCGTACGGAATGTTCAGCTTTGCCGCCTCTTCGGCGACAATCTTTGAGATGGCGGGGTAGTGCACGAAGCAGATCGCCGGGAACAAGTGGTGTTCAATTTGTAAGTTGAGACCACCGGTGAAGAAGTTACCGATCTTTCCACCCCAATCTGCGCTAGTCACCAACTGTTGGACGCCCCAGTCTCTTTCCCAGGCTTCGCCGCCGGTATCTTCCGGAATCTTCGCTTCCGGAACGTTGTGGCTCACGGCAAAAGTACAAGCGAGAACGATACCTTGGCACGCCATGAAGCCGACGACACCGGCGAGGACAGACGTGACTGCGTGATTCATCAACGGCGCAGCCAAGAGGCCAAAGTGAATGATCTTACCGATGACGACGGTGGCGAGCTCCCACGTCGTAGCGCCGTGGAGCTTCGCGCCTTCGGTGTCTCGGGTGAACAAGCCGACGATGTCACCGACTTGGAAGGCAACTTGCAACATAGGGAACGCCAAGAACATGTACCAGTGCTGGAAGCGATGATACCACGCCTTCGGTCTGCGAGCGTCGAAACGCAAGAGAGGCATGGCGGTGTAGACATCTTGATCCATGGCGTTGTCGTTGCAGTGGATGTGATGGCTCACTTGATGGTGATATCTCCACATCAAGGACGAGCCACCGATGAGATCGTTCGTTAAACCGAGGACACCGTTCACAGCCGGAGACGGAGACATGGCTCCGTGGTTGGCGCAGTGCTGAATCGTGAGACCGATCCACGCGCCGGCCAAACCGAGGAGGCATCCCGACAAGAATCCCGGCATGGTGGCGTAGACGGCGTACGCAAAAGCGGCAAAGGCCAAGATCGTGACGGTGGCGTGATCTCCACCCATTCTGTGCTTGTTCTTGCCCTCCTCCGGGAACAACTCCTCGCGGACGCGGTTTCGAATATTGTTGTACAGTGGCGAGTCGTTCGGTCTCGGAGACTTCGGAACGGCATCGATCGGGAAAGCCTCTAATTTCGGCAACATTCTGAATCGGGCCGAGGCGACTTCGGGTCGCAAGTGGTACGATTCGATGAGCGCCGTGCAGTCGCGCCCGATGGCGAGGTTCAAGAGCCAGTTTCCTCCCGGGTGCTTCTCGAAGAAAGGACCCAAGTCGTACGCGACGTCTCGGAACACCGTCCACTTCACCTTTTGCCACTTTTCATCGTTCCACGGATCTTCGCTCCCCGGCGTCGCGACGTCCGGTCTCGGCAAACGCAGCGCCACCCGCGCGGCTTCCTTCTCCGTCTCGCTCCCCTCGTCCTCGACCGCTCGCTCCGCGATCGCCGCCCCTCCGTCGGACGTCGATCGCGCCACCGTCACCTTGGCCCTCGTCCACGCCGTCTTCACGCTCATTCTCGCCGCCCGCGTCGTCGTCGTCGTCGTCGTCGTCGTCGCCGCGCCCACTCGTCGTCCAGCCTCCAGACGACGTTGGCGATAATCGCGTCCAACTCTCTCCGTCGCCCCACCGCTCGCTCGCACCGCGCGCGTCGCGCTCGCCCTCGCGACGAACACCATGACGACCGTCGTATCGGTTCGCCCTCGGATTCGCCCTCGCCCTCGTTCGTCGCGCGCCGCTCTTCCGCGTCTCCCGCGCCCACCCGCGCCGACGTCCTCCTCCACACCTCCGAGGTCGAGGCGCGACGACGAGAGAGAGGATTAGATTATCTCACGGACACATTCACCGGTCCTGACTCGTCCCGCACCCCCACCCATCGATCGATCGCGCGCGTCATCCACCTAAACGCCACGCCTCAACTCTCTCACGATCGATCGCCCAGTCGTCCGTGTCCATAGAAAAGGCCTCGGACGCGGATCGGATTCGGAGACGACAGGATACACACCACCCCCTCCTGACCGGTCACGACTGGCCGATCCAATCGTCCACCGAGGAGGTTCAGGCCGAGCGCCGCGTCGAGACGTCGAGCCGGACAAACGGACGGACAAACGGAGAGGAGCGCCCGCGCCCGCGCCCGTCCCACCGTGGGCTGCGTCCGTCCGCGTCTTCGGGTGGTGGGTGCCCCGGGACGACAGAGCGAGGCGCGGGGTGCGCGCGCGGCGTTCGTTCGTTCGTTCGTTCGTTCGTTCGTTCGTTCGTTCGTTCGTTCGTTCGGCGCGACCCGAACGGACCCGACCCGACCCGACCGAGAGGGCGAGGCAGGCGGTCGGGGCGGGACGATGGTGGATAGGGCGACGATGTCGATGCGCGCGACGTCGTCGTCGACGTCCGCGACGAGGGGGTGGAGACGACGGGGGTGCGAGGGAGGTGGAAAGACGTTGGGAGGAGACGCACATCGACGAGGACGCCGCGCGGGGGGGCGGGTGGGGGGAGCGAGACGAAAGGTGCGTCGATCGAACGACCGATGGCGAGAGGAGACGAACGCCAGGGTCCTCCTCGGGGAGACGAGAGGGACGCGCGAGGCGTGGAGACGACGCGAGAGGGACGAGAGAGCGAACGCGACGCGAGTGGATGGATGTGAGAGACTGACAAAGGCGGCGTGTTCCCCACAGACGGTGATGAGCGCGGTGTTTGACGCGCTCAAGTTTGACCCGGACAGAGTGTCGGTGTCCTTCGAGGCGAGCACGTCGGGGGTCAAACCGGAGTCGTTGCTTCAGCGGCGGTACACGCTCACCCATAACGACGTCACGAGAAACCTTACTCTCACCGTCGGCGATAGTTTTAACGGCGAGCAGACGTCTATTTGGTACACGCGATTGCTTCGGGACGAGGTTCTCGCCGAGTGGAGAGAGGATGGCTTGCACGTCTTTTGCCAGGTGAGCACCAAGGAGGCGTGGTGGATTCGTTGGGCGGCGCCCCTTCGTTCGGTAGTGTTCAGACAAAAACTACCGCTCGTCTTGGACACGCTGCGCTACGCCGAGAGAGAACTATTGGGGACGTATCCTGAGCTTCTCGACAGTCCGGTGTACGTCAACTTTGGCGCGGCGGACGGACCGGGAGACAAGGAGTATTGGGGAGACTTCAGGTCGGCGGGCTCTGAAGAGTCCAAGTCGACCCGCGTTATTTGTGCGGATGGAGCGGGTTTGGATCCGAGGATAGCAGACAACGTTAGGAATAGGATCACGGGTCAGGGGGGCGCCCGCGTGGGCGGCGTCGTGTTGCAGAATCCTAATCCCGTGTCGGCTCCTCCGCGTTAGACTTTTTTCAGCGTTACGCGTCGTCGTCGCGCCACAAGACGAACGACATTTAGTAGATTTATTACGATGCTTAGTATTCAGCGACACAGTCAAGCGTTCGTAATTGCCAGTCCCTCGCTTTCGCGACTGCGCCGCCTGGGACGCCGGCGTCACATCGTGCCGCGCCTCGACTCCATCTCGCGCATCCCATGCGTTCTGCGCACGCGCACGCATGTCGCACACTACGGCAGCGTCTAGTCGCTCGGAGCGTCGCGCGTCGCGCCGCGGGTCCACGTTGGTGGCGCCCGGCGTCGACCGTGGACGAAAGTCTTCGCGATTTCGTTAACCACGAGAAGAGCGGCGTTCCTCGCGGCGCCGGAACGAACACGACCGATGGGTTCGACTTGGGGCGCATGCACCGTCTCTTGCGTGACTTTGACGATCCTCACCGGGCGTACAACACGATTCACGTCTCTGGAACGAAAGGCAAAGGCACGACGCTCTCGGTGCTCGCGAGCGTCCTCCGAGCCGCTGGTCTCAAGGTTGGGACGTACAAGAGCCCTCACGTGTATAGCGTGTCGGAACGAATACGCGTGGATGGTCGACACGCCCCCGAAGAGCTCTCCAGTCTCTTAAGTGGTCTCGAACAGGAGATCAAGTCGGCACAAGTGCGCGAACGGGGTCACTTGTCGTACTTTGAAGTGCTCACCGCTTTGGCGTTCGCATACTTCAAGAAGGCAAAGGTCGATCTCGCCCTCGTTGAAGTCGGTCTCGGTGGCAGCAGAGACGCCACGAACGTGTTACACGCGCACAACCTAGAGGCTGCCGTCATCACTCACATAGGAGAGGAACATCTGGACGCACTCGGCGGGTCGATTGACACCATCGTCGAGGCGAAAGCTGGCATCGCTCACGCGCAGCGACCTGTATTTTATGCACCCAACGCGAACAAGAGGGTCACAGAGCTACTCGAAGAGGAGCTCAGAGCGCGAGGGGCAAAACTTATCGACGACGTCAAGGTGACTTCACGTTTGATTGGTTACAACAAAGAAGGCGGAACGCTGTCGCAACGAGTCGACATCGACATCACAGTGGATGGCGATGGCACAGTTAGCATACCCGACGTTCGAGTCCCTCTCGTGGGTCCTCATCAGCGCGAGAACATAGAACTCGCACTTCGCGTTCTATGGTGGCTTCGAAGCCAGGGATCGATCGATATCGCGATAGACGACATCAGGACGGGTTTGGAAACAACGGAGAGTCCTGGAAACTTTGAACTGTTCACCCCCGATACCAGAGGCCCCACAGTAATCGCTGATGGCGCCCACACGAGAGGTTCGGCGGAAGCGCTCGTGAAAACCATCAAGGAAGTTTATCCGGGACACAACATTTCGTTCGTCGTCGGTATGGCGGATGACAAAGATCACGGGGGGGTTCTTTCGGAATTGTACAAGGCGAAACCCGTATCTGTCGTTTGTACACAAATGGAAGTTGCCGGTGGATCTACGAGAACTACCGCGGCAAAAACGCTCATAGAGGCGTACCGTCGACTCTCCACGGGCGATGAACTGCCACGGGTCATCGATGATTTTAAAGTTGCGCTTAACGAGGCGACGAGCACCGCGGATTCCGACACCGTCGTCGTCGTCACCGGATCCTTGTACACGCTCAGAGCTTTGCGGGAAGCGATGGGCAAAGAAAAGTAGAATAGATCAAAAGAATAGTTATTTGTAGTTACAGCCTATAGCAGTCTAGAATTCCGCGCTTCCCGGGTAACGAGGGAAAGGAATAGCATCCCGAATGTTCTCCACCCCCGTCACGTAACAGACAAGACGCTCAAAGCCGAGACCAAAACCGGCGTGGGGCTGCGAGCCGTATCGTCGCAGATCCAAGTACCACCAGTACGACTCCTTCTCCAACCCATTTTCTTCGATGCGACGTTCCAATACATCCAAACGTTCCTCTCTTTGGCTGCCGCCCATCAACTCACCAACGCGCGGGACGAGAACGTCCATCGCAGCGACCGTCTTGTTGTCGTCGTTCAAACGCATGTAGAACGCCTTGATGTCTTTGGGATAGTCCCGAACGATGACCGGTCGATCTTTGAAGACTTCTTCCGTGATGTACCTCTCGTGCTCGCTCTGAAGATCCGCACCCCATTCGATGGGGAACTCAAACTTCTTCTTCGCGTTGAGAATGTAGTCCACCGCTTCGGTGTACGTGATGCGAGCAAACTCTTGCGTCGCCACGCTGCGAAGACGCTCACGCAAGTTATCCTTTGAAACATTCTTCTCGAAGAATGCGAGATCTTCGTCGCAGTTCTCGAGGACGTGGTTGAGGCAATACTTGAGGTAAGCCTCCGCGCAATCCATGTCGTCCTTCAAGTCGGCGAAGGCGAGCTCGGGCTCCACCATCCAAAACTCGGCCAAGTGTCGCGACGTGTTACTGTTCTCCGCGCGGAATGTCGGTCCGAACGTGTAGATATCGTTCACGGCGCACGCCATGATCTCACCGTTGAGCTGTCCGGAGACGGTTAAATAGGACGGCTTACCAAAAAAGTCTTGCGAGTAATCGATGGAACCGTCATCCTTTTTCGGCAACGACGCGCTTCCGGCTGCACCGGCGAGCGCTTCCGCCTCGGCTTTGAGGGAGAGAAGTTTCGCGACAGCGCTGTCGACATCTTCCTTGGATGCATCGCCAGCCTTTTTCGCTTCCTTCACCGCCTTGACCACCTCTCCTTGCTCCTTCGCGGCGGCTTCCGCCGCGGCGACGGCTTCCGGCGTGGCCGCCGCCGCCGCGGCGAAACCATTCAAAAGAGTCGTCACTTGGAACTGCTCCCCCGCGCCTTCGCAATCGGAAGCGGTGATGATCGGCGTATTGGCGTACAAGAACCCATTCTCTTGAAAGAACTTGTGCGTGGCGTACGCCAACTGGTTTCTCACTCGAGCGACGGCGCCGATGGTATTCGTCCTCGGTCGCAAGTGCGCGATGCTTCTCAAGTATTCGAGCGTGTGTCGCTTCTTTTGCAACGGATACGTCTCCGCATCCGCCGCACCGATCACTTCGAGCTCATCCACCGCGAGTTCCGCCGCTTGTTTCCCCCCCGGACTCGCCACGAGTCTCCCCTTGACGCGCAGCGCCGCCCCCGTGGAGACGCTCCCCGAATTCGCCGTCTCCCACGCCGCGCTTCCCTCGTTCACCACCGCCTGCATCCCCGACACGGCGCTCCCATCGTTCAGATCGATGAACGCCATCCCTTTCTGCGTTCGCACGCTCCTCGCCCACCCTCGGAGCTCCAATTCCTCCCCCACTCGACTCGCGCCACCGTCGTTTCCCTTGACGCGCGCGATCCGTTCCGGTCGTCCGTACGTCGACGCCGCCCGCGTCACCGCCACCGTCCCTCGCACCGCCCGCGTCGTGGTGGTGGCGCTCGTCCTCATCGTCACCATCGATCCTCGCCGCACCAACGCGCGAGAGACGAGCATCGTCGTCGTCGTCGTCGTCGCGTCGTCGAACGACGTCATCGACGATGGCGCGGGCGCGCGCTTTTCCTCGATGGCGAGGCTGTGTGTGATTGATGGGTGTTTGGATAGTACAATACGCAGGTACATGACCCAAATGGGCTTGCGTGCGTTTCAATACGCGACCGTTGTCCAACGCACGAGCGACGCGCGACGACCGCGCGCCCGCGCGTGACTCGGAGGCTCGACGGCGAGTGCGGGAGGATGGAGGCGGACGATGAGGTCGTCTTCGGACGGTGGCGACGCGGATTACGCGTCGAGGGGGAGGCGGGGGGGCGGA
>Ga0255743_10000350_pt1 | contig 41762 bp, 38 predicted proteins | sample 101ome_19_FD_179950 | JGI IMG/M metagenome (GOLD analysis project Ga0255743, IMG submission 179950) | Coastal salt marsh microbial communities from the Groves Creek Marsh, Skidaway Island, Georgia - 101405AT metaG (version 2) | ecosystem: Environmental > Aquatic > Marine > Intertidal zone >... | reverse complement strand
GCAGATCTAAAAATGCTTCATCAATGCTATACACTTCAATCTTTTTGACCATTCCCTCAAGAATATTCATAACTCTTTTAGATAGGTCGCCATACAGAGCAAAGTTAGATGAAAATACTTTACCTCCTTGCGCTAAGTATGATTTTTTTACTTTGAACCAAGGAATGCCCATTTTTATACCCATGGCTTTGGCTTCTTTGCTTCTGGCAATAACACAGCCATCATTGTTAGATAGCACCACGATAGGTGTCTGTTTTAAGTCTGGTCGAAAGACCCTTTCGCATGAGGCATAGAAATTATCACAATCAACTAATGCTAATAGCTTCATTCAAACTTATTAATGGCTGCAGTGACCGTGCCTATAATATCTAAATCTTGGCCATGTTGAATATAGATTGGTTTATATTTTGAATTCTCTGGTAGTAAGCAAAGACGAGGTTTAAGCTGCAATCGTTTGCATACGAAATCACCGTCTAGAGAGGCAACTACAATGCTACCATGTTTTGGTTTCAGGCTTCGATCAACTATTAAGATAGCTTGATCTGCAATATTTGCATCTAGCATTGAATCTCCGGATACTCTCACTAAGAAAGTCGCTGCTCCATTCTTAATAAGGTACTGATTTAGATCAATGGGACTTTCCAGATAGTCATTTGCTGGGCTTGGAAAGCCTACGGATACCGGCTCTACAAAAAATGTTGTAAAAGTAGCAGGCAGATCATTTGCCGATATTGAACCGAGATAATTAATAGTCATGGGATTTAAAAATACTGTATATTTATACAGTATAATTTACTAACAAACAATAGTTTTAAAGGATAAATTCTTTTAATTCTTGCTGCTGCTCATCAAGCATTAGACACCAGCCAGTTTCATGCCAGTCTCCTAAAACAATTCGTGTGCCTGTGTTGTGTTTATGAGTCATTGGTCTGTGAGTATGACCATGAATCAACAAATCTATATGATGCTGTTCAAAAAAATCTTCAATGGCAGCTGGTGTAACATCCATAATAGATTCTTTTTTATTATTGTTATTTTTTTGACTGGCATCGCGCATGTTTGATGCAATGCTTATACGGTCATTTAAAGGCTTTTGTAGAAATTCTCTTTGCCATTTTGGTGATCTAACTTCTTTTTTAAATTTAATGTATTCAAGGTCTTCAGTGCAAAAATCATCTCCATGCGAGAGAGCAATTTTCAAATCAAAGAAATTAAAAAAAAACGGATCAGGAAGAAGGGTAATGTTAGATTGCTCTGCAAAGCTTTCCCCGCATAAGAAATCTCTATTGCCATGAATAAAAAATATTTCTAGTCCATTACGCGTAGCATGATTTATTTCTTTAATTACGCTAGTTGCAAGCTTGGAGTCATCATCATCTCCAACCCATACCTCAAAAAGATCACCTAATATATATAGATGGGATAATTCTTGCGCAGCAGTTTGCAAAAATTTAAAAAAGCCCTCCGTTACAGAGGGTATATTTTTAGATAAATGAAGATCAGATATAAACCCTAATTTCATTCACTCACTGTCACTGAATGAATAAGGGTTGGTTCAAGAGGAGCGTCAGCGTAACCGCCAACAGTAGAGGTAGTACTCAGAGCAATTTGATCTACAACATCCATCCCACCAATAACTGAGCCAAAGACAGCATAACCCCAGCCTTGAGAAGTTTCCGATGTGTGGTTTAAAAAATCATTATCTTTATGGTTAATAAAAAATTGACCAGTAGCAGAATGAGGATCCATGGTTCTGGCCATTGCAATAGTGCCGCGATCATTCTTCAAGCCATTATTAGCCTCATTTTGAATTGGATCTGTATTTGTTGGTTTTGGTGTCATATTTTCATCTAGACCACCGCCTTGAACCATAAATCCTTCAATAATTCTATGGAAAATTGTTCCCGTGTAATAACCATCCTCGGCTAATTTTAAAAAGTTCGCTACAGTTATAGGTGCATTATCAGCATCGAGCTCTAAGTGGATTTCTCCGGCTGAAGTAGAAATAGTAACAAGTGACATTTGATCCTCCTCTGGATAATATTCAGTCTGATCTTTTTGATCAATCGGTGACAGGAAGAAGATTAAAGCAACAGCAGTTACAATAATTATTAAGGCAGCAATTTGTATTTTTGACATTAATAAAACCTACATTCCAATTAAGTTCTCTATAATAAGTGATTCATATATCAAATAACAGATGACAATTAAGTTTTATAACTCCTTAACAAACCGAAAGGAAGATTTTGTGCCCATATGCGAGGGCGAGGTTGGGATGTATGTTTGCGGGATGACGGTCTATGATAACTGTCACCTAGGGCATGCAAGGGCGATGATAGCTTTTGATATTCTTGCGCGCTACCTTCGATATAGAGGCTACAAGCTAAACTTTACTCGTAACATCACCGATATAGATGACAAGATTATTGATAGAGCTAATGAGAATAAAGAAACAATAGATGCTCTAACAGAAAGAACAATTGCGAGCATGCATGAAGATTTTTTAAAACTTGGCCTAGAGCTTCCTACAAATGAGCCACGTGCAACCGATCATATTGAGGGCATGATCAATATGATTAGCACACTCATTGAAAAAGGTCATGCCTATCATTCTAAAGGTGGAGATGTTTTTTTTGCAGTGCGAACATTCGCAGAATATGGAAAATTATCGAATAAAAATATTGATGATTTAAATCCAGGCTCTAGAGTTGAAGAGGATGGATCTAAAAAAGATCCATTAGATTTTGTTCTTTGGAAGAGTGCCAAGCAGAATGAGCCATCATGGGATTCTCCCTGGGGATTAGGAAGACCAGGTTGGCATATTGAATGTTCAGTTATGTCTCTAGAAAGTTTAGGTAAGCATTTTGATATTCATGGTGGAGGCCCTGACCTGCTATTCCCACATCATGAGAATGAAATAGCTCAGTCTGAATGTGCTTCAGATCATAAATTTGCAAACTATTGGATGCATTCAGGATTGTTAAAAATTAATGGTGAGAAGATGTCAAAGTCTTTAGGTAATTTTGCAATGCTAAAGGACTTATTTACCTCCTATCATCCTGAAGTCATTCGATATTATTTAATCTCTAGTCACTATAGAAGCTCTCTAAATTTTGACGATGAATCTCTCGATCAAGCGCGAGCAGCTTTGACAAGACTTTATCAGGCTGCATCACTTGTATCATTGCAAGAGTCAGACTTCCATGAAGATAGTGTTAGGGAATTTATAAACTCAATGAATGATGATTTAAACACTCCAGAGGCATTAAGCACTCTCTTTGGATTGGCAAAATTGATTAATAGCAGTCAAGATAAACAAGAACAGATTAGGTATGCATCAACCATGAGAGAGTTGGGCAAAGTTTTAGGGCTGTTTAACGATAGTCCCGAAGCTTTTCTTCAATACGGAGCAAATTTAACTGATGAAGAGATTGGTAAGAAAATAGAGGAAAGAAACCAAGCAAGAGATAACAAGGATTTCCAAAAGGCCGATCAAATAAGAGATGAGCTTTCGGCTCAAGGTATATTATTAGACGATTCTAATGATGGCACCACCTGGAAGAAATCTTAGTCATCTTCCCCCAAGTTGTTGATTACAGACTCTATGCCAGTCGACCCCATATTCATCCCAACCACTCTCTCGATACCCATTTTTGCATAATGCTCCTCAGCATCTTTCATTAAACCAGATTGATCTAGCGTTAACCCACCGTCCACGCATATATTAATTCCTGTAATAAATCTAGATTCGTCGGAAGCAAGAAATAATGCTGTATAAGCAATATCAATAGGCATTCCAAAATCTTTAATTGGCTGATCTAGCTTACTGTCTTCAATTGCTGTAGCTAAAAGCGGAGTATTAATTGTTCCAGGTGAAATAGCATTGACTCTTATTTTATATTCGCCCAATTCAATAGCAGCATTCTTGCAAAAATTTATCACTCCAGCTTTTGCCGCAGAGTAGGCAAGGGGTCCGGAACCGCCTCCTATGCCAGCAATTGAAGCTGTATTAATAATAGATCCCCCTGAAACATTCTTTTTCATGACTCTGGCTGCATATTTTGAACCCAGAAAAACAGACTTTAGAAGTATTTGGAATGACTTATCCCATTCTTCTGCATTGATGTGAGTAATGGGGCCAACTGCGCCACCTATCCCAGCATTATTAAACATAATGTCTAAAGTACCAAAACGGTCAACTGCAAGGTTGATCATCTCCTCTATGTTATCTTCTGAAGAAACATCGGTGATAGATATACATGCATCTGCATCTAATTTTTTTTGCTTAATAATTTCAAAAGTCTCTTCGAGCGAATCTTTATTAATATCGGCAAGCACAACCTTCGCACCATGTTCCAAAAACAATAATGCTGTTTCTTTTCCAATGCCACTTCCAGCACCCGTTATCACTGCTACTTTTTTTTGTAATCTTTTCATTAACTAATGATTATCACTGAAACATTCTTAAAAGAAAAATCCAGTTTTCAAAAATTTAACTTTTATTCACAGATCTGTAATTTAATTGATTCATGGAGAGTGTTTAATATGAATCAACTGAACTAAATAAATCATGCTATCCCCAAAGCTGGTTAATTCTACCCTAAAGTTCGGCTTAAATAAGGGGCTTTAAATAGCCCCTTATTTTCTTATATTAATGAGTTTGTGTCAGTCATGCACGTCGAGTGTAAATAGATTAAAATTATCGATTGATCAGAAGAATGGCTCCCTGACGTGGGATCGAACCACGGACCAATTGATTAACAGTCAACTGCTCTACCGCTGAGCTATCAGGGAACAAGTTGAGAATTATAAATTAAAATTCATAAAGTAAAACAAGATAATGGCAAAAAATTTAACTGTTACATCTCCATTTGAACCTGCGGGAAGTCAACCAAAAGCGATAGAAACTTTGGTTAATGGTTTAAATGATGGATTACTGCATCAAGTTTTACTAGGTGTTACAGGTTCGGGCAAGACATACACCATGGCCAAAATTATTGAATCTACCCAAAGGCCTGCAGTGGTGATGGCTCCTAATAAAACCTTAGCAGCTCAATTATATGGTGAGCTTAAAGATTTTTTTCCTAAAAACTCCGTTGAATATTTTGTTTCATATTATGATTATTATCAGCCCGAAGCCTATGTGCCTACCTCAGATACCTATATTGCCAAAGATGCATCTGTGAATGAGCACATCGAGCAAATGAGGCTTTCTGCAACCAAGGCATTGCTTGAGCGTAATGATACGATTGTTGTTGCTACCGTATCAGCAATATATGGCTTGGGTGCTCCTGAATCCTATCTGAATATGATTCTTCACCTAGATAGGGGTGAAACAATTGATCAAAGAACTATTTTGCGCCGTCTTTCATCGATGCAATATACCCGAAATGATATTGATTTTAGACGTGCAACTTTTAGAGTTCGAGGTGATGTTATTGACATCTATCCGGCTGACTCAGAGAGAGATGCTCTAAGAATTGAGTTATTTGGAGATGAGGTAGAGCGCCTATTATGGATAGATCCATTAACTGGAGAAGTTATCAATGAAACTCCACGTGCCACGATTTATCCAAAAACACATTACGTGACTCCAAAAGAGACGGTCTTAGATTGCCTTAAAACTGTGCGAGAAGAGTTAAAAGAAAGAATTAAATTTCTACAAGATAATAATAAATTAGTTGAGGCTCAAAGATTGCAAGAAAGAACTACCTACGATTTAGAGATGATGCAAGAGCTTGGTTATTGTCAAGGTATCGAAAATTATTCGCGCTATCTTTCGGGTCGAAATCCTGGTGAGCCGCCGCCATGCCTTTTTGATTACTTGCCAAAAAATGCCATAGTCTTTATGGATGAGTCTCATGTTTCAGTGCCCCAGATTGGGGGTATGTATAAGGGAGATCGATCCCGTAAAGAAACGCTTGTTGATTATGGGTTTAGATTGCCATCCGCTCTAGATAACCGTCCACTGAGGTTTGAAGAATGGGAGGATGTAACACCTCAGAAGATATATGTCTCTGCTACACCTGGTAAGTATGAATTAGAGCACTGCGATAATATAGCAGAGCTATTGGTTAGACCCACTGGGTTAATTGATCCAGAAATTGAAATTAGACCTGCAACCTCCCAAATTGATGATGTAATCGGTGAATGCAATGAAAGAGCTGCATTGAAAGAAAGGGTTTTGATTACAACTTTAACCAAACGTATGGCTGAAGATTTAACAGACTATTTAGAAGAAAATGGAATTAGAACACGCTACATGCATTCTGACATAGACACAGTTGAGAGAACTGAAATAATTAGAGATTTAAGGCTTGGTCATTTTGATGTGTTGGTAGGAATTAATTTATTAAGGGAAGGCCTAGATATTCCTGAGGTTAGCTTGGTTGCAATCCTAGATGCAGATAAAGAAGGCTTTCTAAGGTCAGAGGTTACCCTGATTCAAACCGTTGGAAGGGCAGCAAGAAATATTCGAGGCAAAGCAATTTTGTATGCTGATAAGGTCACAGGTTCAATGCAAAGGGCCATGGATGAAATGTCAAGAAGAAGAGAGATTCAAATTAAATACAATAAAGATAATGGCATCACCCCAACATCAATCGTTAAAGATATTAAAGATATAATGGAGGGAGCTCGTGTTACAAAGCAGGCAAAGAAAACAAAACCTCAGCACCTTGAAAAAGAGCTGCCCTTTAAAATTAATATTGAAACTCCGGAAAAAATATCAATTTCAATTACTAAGCTAGAAGAGCAGATGTATATTTATGCAAAAGAAACAGAGTATGAAAAGGCTGCTTTTTGCAGGGACCAGATTAAAAATCTAAAGTGGCAACTTCTTAATTCTTAAATCTCTCCATCGCTACAATTTTGCGCAAGCAAGAGATAGTAATAATCTCTAACCCTCTCTACAAAATCAACGGTTTGTTGACCTCTTGAATAGTCTTTTGAATCCATAGAGGATTTTAAGTTTAGCAAATAGCCCTCTAGATCTAACCAAGTCACCTCATTAGAATTTTTATCTATTGCATCAATTGCATTTTTTATGTTTGTAGTACCTAGATTATAGGAAGCCAATATAAACGCAATCTTATCGCCTGAAGAAGTTCCATAGTTCATGCTTGATGTAAGATCAGCAATATATTGCGCTCCCCCATAAATGCTCTGAATTGGATCTAAGCGATTTGTTACACCTACTGATGCTGCTGTAGGTAGGGTTAACATCATCATGCCCTTCACTTGAGTTGCCGATCGAGCTTTTGGATCCCATTGCGATTCTTGGAAAGCTACAGCAGCAAGAAGCTCCCATTCAACATTAAATGTGTCCGCTGCCTCAATAAAGTCTTTTTTATATTTAGAAAACCTAGACTTTTTTAATTTATCAAACTTATTTTTTTCAAAATCACTAAGTCTCGAAAAAGAATATAATTTTTCATTAATAACTTTGCAATATTCTGATAAAGGAGTGTTTGCAGTTTCCTTGTTGCAAGCATAGAGACCAAACACAAAGATGAAAATAGATAAGTTTTTTGCAAGGAATTGCACTGTTTTTATTTTTTTAATTTTAAACATCCTTATAATTAATTATTACAATATTTTACTAGAGAGCTAGTGTCAAAAAATCTTCATTTGCTGCTTCAAGGTCCTTCTAGTTTTTCGCCGTCAAAAATTTCATCTCTTAGCTCTGGCCTGAGCCTGCAAAATGATTCTCAAATTGAAGAATTAACCAGCTATGAATTTTATTCAGTTGATGTAAATCAAGATTTTTCTGATCACTCAAAACTTAAAGAGCTACTTTGCTCTTATGAAACTTCAAATTTGCCTAATTTTTTTGTTGGCCCAAGATCTGGAACAATTAGCCCATGGGCGTCTAAGACTACTGAAATAATATCTAACATTGGTATTAAGGGCGTCGATAGAATTGAAAAGTATCTAGGCTATTTTATTAAAACCAATATCTCCATGACTGATTTGAACTTGTCATCTATCTTTGATCGCATGACTCAAGAAGTTTTTTGGAGTGTAAAAGATATTGTTTTAAATACTGATAGGCTTCAAAGAAAGCCTTTGGTAAATATTGATATCTCACAAGCAAGCAAAGAGTCTTTAGTAAAAGCAAATCAAGATTTAGGATTAGCCTTATCAAAAGAGGAAATTGATTATTTAGATCAATTTTATTCATCTGCAGCTCGGAATCCTACTGATGCTGAGCTGATGATGTTTGCTCAAGCTAATTCTGAGCATTGCAGACACAAAATATTTAATGCTGTCTGGATAATAAATTCTATTGCTCAGGAAGAATCCTTATTTGATTTAATCAAAAAAACAAGTAAAGGCAATAAACAAGATTTAATTTCAGCCTACAAAGATAATGCTGCTGTTATTGAAGGAGCTGAAGTGCCTACATTGAATAGGAATTTAAAAAATATTTATAGCTTTTCATTAGAAAAAATAAACTCAACACTAAAAGTTGAAACTCATAATCACCCTACGGCCATTTCTCCTTTTCCTGGGGCTGCAACTGGTTCTGGAGGAGAAATAAGAGATGAGGGTGCCACAGGGTCAGGCGCAAAACCTAAAATGGGATTAATTGGTTTTAATGTTTCTAATCTCAGACTTACAGACTTCCCTCGTATTTGGGAAAGAGCTCCACACAAGCCTTCGAGAATTGCCTCTCCACTTCAAATTATGATCGAGGGACCAATTGGTGCCGCTGCATTTAATAATGAATTTGGGCGACCAAGTACGGTTGGTTATTTTCGGGTCTTTGAACAGCCCTTTGCCGGCAATCAAGCTTATGGATATCACAAACCAATCATGTTAGCTGGAGGTATGGGTGAGGTAAAAAATAGAAACAGTCTTAAAAATCCTATAGAAGTTGGTGATTTGGTTGTTGTATTGGGTGGTCCCTCCATGCTTATAGGCCTAGGAGGAGGAGCAGCATCATCTATGTCTTCTGGAGAAAGTGATGAAGAGCTAGATTTTGCTTCTGTTCAAAGAGAAAACGCAGAAATGGAGAGAAGATGTCAGGAGGTAATTAATCAGTGCGCATTTGAGTCTCCAAACCTAATAGAATTCATTCATGATGTTGGAGCAGGAGGGCTTTCAAACGCCATTCCTGAATTGGCAAAAGATTGCAATTTAGGTGTTGCTATAGATTTAAGCTTGATCCCTGTCGCTGATCCAAGCCTATCTCCCATGGAGATTTGGTCAAACGAATCTCAAGAACGCTATGTTTTAGCTATCAAAAAATCTAACAAAGATATCTTCGAAAATATTTGTCAAAGAGAAAGATGTCCGGTTGCTTTTGTTGGTCAAACCACTTCAAAAGATACGGTGGAGGTTTATGATCCTGAAAGAGATGAATTCCCTGTTCATGTTCCATTATCAATGCTCTTTGGAGATTTGCCTATTTCAAACATGAAGCTTAATGATCCAAAAATTAAGCAAGTAATTAATTCTATCCGCAATGATTTAAATTTATCTGAAGTCATTCACAGAGTGCTTTCACATCCATCTGTAGCCTCAAAATCCTTTTTAATTACAATTGGCGATAGAACTGTTGGTGGCTTAGTTGCTCGTGATCAATTGATTGGCAGATATCAAGTGCCTACCTCAAATTATGCTATGGCTACCAAATCATTCCTTAGCAATGAGGGAGATGTTTTATCAATAGGGGAAAAGCCTACTCTCGCAATTCAAAATCCAGCAGCCTCCATGAGGATGGCCTTAGCCGAAGCACTAATGAACCTAGTTTCTGCCCCAATCAAAAATTTAGACCTAGTTAGACTCTCTGCAAATTGGATGGCAGCATGTGGAGAAGAGGAAGATAATTATGCTTTGAGATTAGGCGTTGAAGCGCTATCAGCCATGTGTATAAAGCTGGGAATAGCTATACCAGTAGGAAAAGATTCCCTATCTATGAAAACAAAATGGAATGAGGGCGATCAAGAGTTTGAAGTGAAGAGCCCTTTGTCCGGAATTATTTCTGCCATGGCTCCAGTTGAGAACGTATCTATGGCTATAACAACTGAGTTTAAAGAGCATGGCTCAAAAGATTTGTATCATTTATTTTTGAATGATCGTCGTAGGTTGGGCGGTTCCATTTTTGAGGAAGTTACCTCTTCAAGCATTCAAACAGTTCCAGATATTGATGATATTGAATTATTTGCAACATTATTCAATGCAGTTCAGGAGTTAATACAGCGAGGCTGGATCATTGCTCTGCATGATATTTCTGATGGAGGATTATTTACCACTCTTGCAGAGCTATCATTTACAAATAAGATTGGAATAGAAATTTTTATTTCAGAAAATTTTCAAAACGGTGCTGAGTTGCAATATCTTTTCGCAGAAGAAACAGGCGTGGTTGTTCAATTTAATAATGCTTTTGAAAATCAAGCTTTAGAGTTTCTTCAGCAAAAAAACCTTCAACATCTAAAGTGTGCCTCGCAGAGATCTGATGCCCTGATTTCCATTTCTTTGAATAATGAGATTAAATTTTCTGATTCAGTTGTGAATTTAGAAAAGGTTTGGAATGAAACTTCATACTCGATTAAATCTTTAAGAGATAATCCAGCAAGTGCAAAAGCTGAGTATGATCTAATTGAAACATTTGATGATCAAGGTTTGATTGCCAAAGATAGTTTTCAATATTCCGAGAAACTTCCATCTTTTAATCAACATTTAAAACCCAAGGTAGCAATATTTAGAGAGCAAGGTGTGAACGGCCAAAATGAAATGGCTGCAGCATTTATATTAGCTGGATTTGATGCAATAGATGTGCATATGCAAGATCTACTTGATAGTCCAAACTTACTATCAGAGTTTCAGGGTTTGGCGGCCTGTGGTGGTTTTTCTTATGGCGATGTGCTTGGAGCTGGAGGGGGATGGTCATCTAGCATTAGATTTAATAATGATGTTAGAGATTCATTTGAGCGTTTTTTTAATCGTAGTGAAACTTTTACTTTTGGTGTTTGTAATGGATGCCAGATGCTATCTAAGTTAAAAGACTTAATTCCGGGGGCTGAAAATTGGCCAGAATTTTTGTGGAATGAGTCTGATCAATTTGAAGCACGTTTATCTCAAGTCACCATTGCTAAATCTAATTCTGTTTTATTGACTGGGATGGAGGGATGGCAAATTCCTGTTGCTGTTGCTCATGGTGAGGGCAGAGCCTCATTTAAGGGAGATACTCTAAAAAGCCTATTTAAACAAAATCAAGTCGCAATTCAGTTTACCGACCATAAAGGTGCGGTGGCCTCTTCATATCCTCTCAATCCAAATGGTTCTCCTGAAGGAATTACTGGCCTGACTTCTATGGATGGCAGAGCAACAATTATGATGCCTCATCCTGAAAGAGTATTTAGATCACAGCAACTATCTTGGCGCCCATCAGACTGGAAAGAGTATTCCCCATGGATGCAAATTTTTATAAATGCTTATAAATTTAGCCAAGAGGCATAATATTTTACTACCAGAGTTTCAGGGCTTCTTCTCTAAAAGGAAACTCACCAGAGGCCAGATCATCAAAATAATATTTTAATGTCTTGGTGACGGTCGGAAATGCAATTTCATCCCATGGGATTTCGTCTTTTGTAAATAGTTTTACTTCAGAACTCTCAGAAGTAGGACCAAATATCTCATCCCCCAGGTCAGCTAGATAAAAAAAGTGTACTTGACTGATATGTGTCAAACTAAATGCCGTATAGGGAGAAATAATTTTTGGTGTAGCCTGAGTTTCCTCTATTGTTTCTCTTAATGCTCCTTCTTGAAGAGTCTCTGCATTCTCCATAAATCCTGCGGGTAAAGTCCATCTTCCGAATCGAGGTTCTATATTTCTTTTGCATAAAAGAACGTAATCGTCTTTGATGCATATAGTACCCACAATCAGGTTGGGATTGGTATAAAAAATCGAACTGCAGTCAGCACAAATATAACGTTTTAAATTGTCATCAGCTGGAATTTTAAAATCAATTTGATCGCTTCCGCATTTTGAACAATATCTCAAAAGTGCTCCTTTCTTAGAGAATAAAATGTCGTAAGAAGTTAAACTTACCCAATGATTGAAGAGATCAAGTATAAACTAAATTTACATAATTCTGAAAAGCCAAGTGGTCGTCCTCAGGCTTCAGTTTTAATAGCTATTTTAAATTATGGGAAATATATTGGATCTCCCGAATTGATTTATACACAACGCTCCAATAATCTTTCAACCCATTCGGGCGAAGTCAGTTTTCCCGGAGGTAAAGTGGATGAGATGGACACAAGCCTTTTTGGAACGGCCTTGAGAGAATCCAATGAAGAAATCAGTCTTAACGGCAAAGATGTCACTCAATTAGGGAAGTTAAATTATCTTATATCCCGTCATAAAATAGAGGTCAATCCTTTTGTAGCAACTGTTGACCAGCCCCAATCATTAGAACCAAACGAGGAAATACAAGAGATTTTTACTGTCCCCTTAGATTTTTTGCTTGACTCAAAAAATGTTCAACGAGAAACCATCGAGAGGGATGGAGCGACATGGCAAGTACCAACTTGGAATATTAAGGATCAGAAAATATGGGGCTTAACTGCCATCATTACATTAAACTTTTTAAATGTATGTTTTGATGCGAATATAGAGATTCTAGAAGGGTAATTGAAATGATTATTGATATAAATAATAAAAGCTTAAGCACTGAAAATGATGATTTTTGGATTGCTCCAGATGCAACAGTTATTGGAGATGTTCAAATGGCAAAAGATTCAAGCATTTGGTTTCATTGCACGCTCAGGGGAGACAATGAGCCAATTATTTTAGGTGAAGGAACAAATATTCAGGATAACTCGGTAATACACACTGATCCAGGGTTTGCATGCAAAATAGGAAAGTTTGTAACGGTTGGGCACATGGCAATGCTTCACGGATGTGAAGTTGGCGATGGCTCACTTATTGGAATAGGGGCAGTTATCCTAAATGGAGCTAAAATAGGTAAAAATTGTATAGTTGGAGCAAAAGCATTGATTACAGAGGGGATGGAGGTGCCTGATGGATCAATGGAGCTTGGTATTCCAGCAAAAATCAAAAAAGAACTTTCTCCCCAAGAGCAAGCAATACCTTCTTTAAACGCACATCATTATATTGAAAATTACAAAAGGTATAAGGCCGAGCTAGGTTAGCTTTATGTCAGGAAGAATTGTCAATTACTATGACCAATCAACAGAATGTGAAGGCTATTTTTCAATGCCTGAATCTTCAAATTCTGCTCCATTAGTTCTTGTTGCCCACACTTGGAAAGGTAGATCTGAGTTTGAAGATGGAAAAGTAATCGCCCTGAATAATTTAGGCTATGCTGCTTTATCAATTGATATTTTTGGAGGCGGCATCAACGGTAGCAGCACTGAAGAGAACCAAGCTTTAATAGAGCCATTCGTTCAAGATAGAAAACTATTTAGACAACGCCTTATAAGTGCGGTTGAGTTTGGTAAGACCATTGATGGCGTTGATCCATCAAAAATTGCATTCATAGGTTTCTGTTTTGGCGGTCTTGCTGCTATAGAGCTTGCTCGCTCTGGATACCAGCTCTCAGGATGTGTTAGTTTCCATGGGCTTTTAAATCAATCGGATGAGCCTTTTCAAAAAGTTAATACAAAATTATTGGTTTTGCACGGAGATAAAGACCCAATGGTTTCTTTCGATCAAATATTGGCTTTGCAAAATGAGATGACTGAATCCAAGGCTGATTGGCAATTCATTAGCTATGGCAATACTTATCATGCATTTACTAATCCTATGGCTAACGATATTGAAATGGGAACAGTTTATAATCATGATAGTGATATGAGATCCTGGGCTGCAATGTCTAATTTTTTAGAGGAAGTTTTTAGCAATGTTAACAAGTGAACTAAGAGCTAAGTTTTTAGAGTACTTCAATAATAATGGCCATGAAGTTGTGGATTCCAGCCCGTTAATTCCTGCTAATGATGACACCCTCTTATTTACAAATGCTGGAATGGTTCAATTCAAGGATGTTTTTTTAGGATCTGATAAGCGTTCATATAAGAGAGCAACCACAACGCAAAGATGCATCCGTGCAGGTGGAAAACACAATGATTTAGAAAATGTTGGTTATACCCTTAGGCATCACACATTCTTCGAGATGTTAGGTAATTTTAGTTTTGGAGATTATTTCAAAGAGGAAGCGATTAAACTTGCATGGAATTTTTTAACCAATGAGCTTAATTTAGAAAAAGAAAAATTATGGATTTCTGTTTTTAGGGAAGATGACGAGGCTGCAGAAATTTGGTCATCAATCATTGGCATTGATCCAAAAAGAATTGTCAGACTAGATGAAGAGGATAATTTTTGGTCTATGGGGGACACAGGACCATGTGGACCCTGCTCAGAAATTTATTATGATCATGGCGAGCAATATGAAGGCACTCCACCAGGATCACCAGGCGATGAGGGAGATAGATTTGTAGAAATCTGGAATCTAGTTTTTATGCAGTTTAATAGAGATGCTGCGGGTGAATTAACACCATTGCCTAAGCCATCTGTTGATACCGGCATGGGGTTAGAGAGAGTGGCTGCCGTGATGCAAGGCGTTAATTCAAATTACGAAACAGACCTTTTTCTTAACCTTATTAAAGCATCTGAGAACGCTATTCAATCTCCTGGAGAGCCATCGCATAAAGTGATTGCAGATCACATCCGAAGCGTTAGCTTTTTAATTGCCGATGGCATTACCCCCTCTAATGAGGGAAGAGGATATGTGCTTCGTAGGATTATGCGAAGAGCTATTCGTCATGGATATAAGCTAGGTGCCAAGGAACCATTTTTGCATTCATTGGTTGAGCCATTAGTAAAAGAAATGCAATCTGCATTTCCAATGCTAGCAGCCAATCAGAAACACATCGAAGAAACCATTCATAACGAAGAGAATCAGTTTCTTGAAACTTTGGATAAAGGAATTGAGATTTTAGAAAAAGAAATTTCTCACATGGATTCAAATGTGATTCCTGGAAATATTGTTTTTAAACTTCATGATACATTTGGGTTCCCTTTTGATCTTACTGCAGATATTGCCCGTGAGCAGGGATTGAAGCTTGATGAAGATGGATTTAATCAATGCATGGAAGAGCAAGTAAAAAATTCTAAATCAGCAAGTAAATTTAAAAGTGCTCAATTAGATTTATCCTCTATTGAAGAAACTCGGTTTTTGGGTTACGACCAATTAAATGCAGAAGGAAAAGTTTTGGGTCTATGGGAGAATGATCTAAGAGTAGATTCTGTAACTTGTGGTGCAGAGTATTTTCTTGTTTTAGATCAGTCTCCTTTTTATGCAGAATCTGGAGGGCAGGTTGGAGATGAAGGCGAGTTTACTGGCTCCAATGTAAGTGGGCAGGTATTAGATTGCATCAAACAAGGAAAAATCTTTATTCATAAAATAGTTCTTGAAGAAGGTTCATTGAAAATAGGTGACACTTTAAAGCTCTCAGTTGCATCTAATAAAAGAGCTAGCGCAGCTTCCAACCATTCAGCCACTCACTTAATGCATGCTGCCTTAAAACATGTGCTTGGCAGCCATGTTGAGCAAAAAGGTTCACTGGTAGATGCTTCAAAGCTTCGTTTTGATTTTTCACACCCTAAAGCAGTTACTAAGGATGAAATCAAACAAATAGAATTATTAGTCAATCAACACACCCTAAAAAATACTGTGGTCAAAACAGAGTTAATGGAGCTTGATCATGCAATAGCATCAGGTGCTGAAGCTATGTTTGGAGAGAAATATGATGATGAAGTAAGAGTTTTATCTATGAGCGAAGGCTTTTCAGTTGAGCTTTGCGGCGGGACCCATGTAAATAGGACTGGAGATATAGGTATGTTTGCAATTACCAATGAATCCAGTGTCTCATCTGGGGTCCGAAGAATTGAAGCTGTGACTGGCTTCAAGGCAGTAGAATTAATGCTTGAGATAAGATCCCAGCTTCAAGATGTTCAAGGCATATTGAATGTTGGCACCCCTCTCATAAGCTCAAAAGTTCAGGATTTAGTTAAGGAAAATAAATCTTTAAAAAAGGGCAAGAAAAATAAAACGAAAACTTCGCTTGATCTTAAGGAAACCATCCATAAGATTGATAATTTTGATTTGGTCCTGATAGAGGCAGATAGTCAAAATATACAAGATTTAAGACAGTTGGTTGATAATGCAAGGCAAGATCAGTTGCAAAGGTGTATTTTAATCTTGAGTTACCAAGGCTCCAAAGTTTTGATGGTTTGTGGTATCACAGATGATATTCAAAGCTCATTAAGCGCTCATGAAGTTATTCAGGCAATCGCAAAAGCATCAAATGGAAAAGGTGGTGGTCGTGAGGATTTTGCTCAAGGAGCAGGCATAACTGAAAATTTTGAAGAATTTGTTAATTCCATTCCTGATATCGTACAATCCATCGCTTAATCTTTAAGCATCAATGATGGAAACAATAGTATTAAAATTTGGGGGTACCTCAGTTGGCACAACTGAGAGAATTTCTGCTGTTGCAGACATTATAAAAACTGCTTGCAACGAAGCACCACCTGTTGTTGTAGTTTCTGCTATGAGTGGAGAGACGAATCGTTTAATTGATTTAGCCAAATCATTCGGCGCCGAGCCAAACAAAAGAGAGTTTGATGCACTCGTTTCTACCGGTGAGCAAGTGAGCGCATCTTTGGTTTCTATTGCCTTGAATCAATTAGGCCTTAAAGCTAAATCACTATCTGCAGCTCAGTTTGGCATGAAGACAACCTCAAATTTTTCTAGAGCAAAAATTCTTGAACTTGATAAGGATATAATTTTTAAAACCATTGAAGATGGCTATATTCCAATTATTACAGGATTTCAAGGAGTCACCAGTGAGGGTGATACCACCACTATGGGAAGAGGAGGAAGTGACACCACTGCAGTGGCCATCGCTGCTGCAATTAAATCTAAGCGATGTGATATTTACACTGATGTTGATGGCATTTATACAACAGACCCAAGAATTGTCCCCAATGCAAAAAAACTTGATTCTATCAATATAGAAGAAATGTTGGAGCTAGCTGGTCAGGGTGCTAAAGTTATGCAGATACGCGCTGTAGAGTTTGCGAATAAATACAAGGTTTTAGTTAGAGTTTTATCAAGCTTTGATTCAGGCTCAGGGACACTTATTTTACAGGAGGAAGAGGGAATGGAAGATGCTGTAATTACAGGTATTGCTTCTCAAAAAGATCAGACAAAATTTACCTTGCATGGAGTTGTTGATACACCTGGTATTGCATCTGGTATTTTAAGCCCTGTCAGTGATGCAGGTATTGAGGTGGACGTCATTGTTCAAAATGTTAGTGTTTCCGGAAAAACAGATTTCACTTTCACAGTTAGTAATTCTGACAGAGCTGAGGTCGAGTCAGTTTTAACAAAAAAAATGCAGGGTATCTCATATGACGAATTAATCATTGACGAAGGGATAGGTAAAGTTTCTTTGGTAGGAGTGGGTATGCGTTCGCATGCTGGAATCGCTAGCACTGCATTTGATGCTTTGGCAGATGCAGGAATCAATATTCAAATGATTAGTACATCAGAAATTAAAATTACAATTGTCATTTCAGGTCATCAACTTGAAGAGGCAGTCAAAACTTTGCATGCAGCATTTAATTTAGGAGACTAATGTACGACTTAATTTTAAAAAATGGGACTTTGGTTAATGAGGGGCAAATCTTTGCATCAGACATAGCTATAAAAGGAAACAGAATTGAAAAAATTGCTTCTTCCATAGATGTAGAAACAAAAAGTACAGTTGACCTTATGGGAAAGTATGTAATCCCAGGGCTAATTGATGATCAGGTGCATTTCAGAGAACCTGGTTTAACCCATAAAGGTGAGATCGCAACAGAATCAAAAGCCGGTCTTGCGGGAGGTGTTACCAGTTATTTTGAAATGCCTAACGTTAACCCAACGACTACAACCAATGAGAATTTAACAAAAAAGTTTCAGTTAGCTAGCACGAAATCTGTTTCTAATTATTCATTTCATCTTGGAGCAAGCAATACTAATATCGAAGAAATTAAAAAAGTAGATATTCACCAAGCTGCAGGTTTAAAAGTTTTTATGGGCGCTTCAACTGGCCACATGCTAGTTGATGATTTGAACGCATTGGATGATATTTTTAATTATTCTCCATTGATAGTCGTAACTCATTGTGAAGATCAAAAAACAGTCGAAAGAAATGAACAACTGTTTCATGAAAAATATGGTGAAGGGGTTTCGCCCGAGCATCATCATTTAATTCGGGATGTTGACAGTTGTTATATCTCGAGTTCTCTGGCCGTAAGCTTAGCCAAGAAATACGATGCGGATCTTCATGTGTTTCATTTAACCACTGAAAAAGAAATGGAATTATTTGCTGCAGGCGAAGCAGATCAAAAGAAAATTACTGCTGAAGTATGTGTTCATCATATGTATTTTAATGACTCGTATTATGCCCAGCTAGGCAATCAAATTAAGTGCAACCCATCGATTAAACAAGAATCAGATAGACAGGCGCTTATCAAAGCTCTCTTAGAAAATAAAATCGATATTATTGCAACGGATCATGCTCCTCATACATGGGAGGAAAAAAGCAAGGCCTACACTGAAGCTCCAGCGGGTCTGCCATTGGTTCAACACGGCCTTCAAATACTTTTAGATTTCTATCATCAAGACATTCTTTCGCTTGAAACCATTGTTGAAAAAACAAGTCATAACATAGCAAAGAGATTTCAGGTAAAAGATAGGGGTTTTATCAGAGAAGGATATTTTGCTGATTTAGCTGTTATAGATCATGAAAAGCCCTATGAAGTTTCGAAAGAAAATATTTTATATAAGTGTGGATGGTCACCGTTTGAAGGACACAGTTTTAAATCCTCTATATTTATGACTATTGTCAATGGCAATATTGCTTTTCAAAATGGAAAGATAAGTGATAATTTGCCATTCGGTATGCAAATAGAATTTGATAGATAGCATTATTTTCTTGTTTTAAAGCGTTATAATTCCTGTTCAAAAATCGGAGAGTTGGCTGAGTGGTCGAAAGCGCCTCCCTGCTAAGGAGGTATATGGGTATACTGTATCGAGGGTTCGAATCCCTCACTCTCCGCCAGCACTTTCAAACCTTATCAATTTAAAGCCTTTCAGGCTTTCTATTTATTAAATAGCAGAGTAGCTGTTAAAATCTTTTAATACATTCTCTTATTCTTTCAATTGCATGAGCCGACTAAATTCAGAAAATCCTGTCTCTGCATTCGAAAATACGCTTGATGATATCTTAGAGTTGCTAGATGAAGATACTCAGCATTTTATTTATTTAACTGGCGCAGCCGGAACTGGTAAAACAACTCTGATAGAGAGAGTTAAAGATGAGTGCTTACTTAAAAAAATGGTTGTTGCTCCAACGGGAGTTGCGGCATTAAACATTGGGGGGAGTACTATTAATTCAGCATTTAGAATTGGCTTTGATACCTTTCCGGTTATTCAAGAATCAAAGGATCCACGTTTTAAAAAATTATTAAAAAACCTTGAGCTACTAATTATTGATGAAATTTCTATGGTGCGAGCACCAATGCTTGATGCTATTTCGGAAACTCTTCAAATACATCGCAATTCATCCAAGCCATTTGGTGGAATACATGTCCTTGCTTGCGGTGATTTATTTCAGTTACCTCCGGTAGTTAAAGAGAATGAGGAAACTGCAATTTTTGAAAGATATGAATCGGTATATTTTTTTAGTGCAGATAATTTTAAAGCCATTGAAAAACCATCTTTTTTTGAATTGGAGAGCTCCTTCAGACAACAAGATGATAAAGAGTTTTATGATTTACTAAATAATGTTCGACTTGGCCAGAACCTTGAAGCCTCGATCAAGAAAATTAATCAGACCTGCCATAATCCTGAATTTAATACCGAATCTTCATTGATTATTACCTCAAGAAAATATCGTGCCGAACAAATTAATGAGGAGATGTTAAATTTGATAGATGGTCCAGCTACTGCTGCAAAATCAAAAGAGCAAGGTGAACTCAATGAAAATGATCTGCCGGCCCCTAGAGAACTTCGTGTTAAAGAAGGTGCCAAAGTCATGTTTATCAAAAATGATCCTGATGGAAGATGGGTGAATGGAACAATTGGGGTTGTGATAGATTGCTCAGATAAAAACAAGAAAGTTATCAAAGTAAAAGTTGGCATAGAGGTATATAAGGTTAAGAGAGAAGAATGGAATAAAGTTAGGTATGTCTATGATGAATTTAATGATGAAATGGAAGAAGAGGTTGTTTCATCTTTTAAGCAATTTCCCCTGAAATTAGGGTGGGCAGTTACCATTCATAAGGCTCAAGGTTTAACCCTTGAAAGTTGCTCTGTTGATCTTGGGGATGGAGCTTTTGCTACCGGTCAAGCATATGTTGCACTCAGTAGATGCAAAACTTTGGACTCCTTGAATTTATATAGAGAACTTAAAGTCAGAGATGCTTTAGTTGATCCAGACATTCAAGATTTTCATGCAGAATATTTTGGATAGTTCTACAATAGAAATATACTTTTAAAATTAAACCCATGGAAAATCTGATCTCTAATATCTCTAAATTTATTATAAATTTTTCTGATTTTGTGTGGGAGTGGAATGCTCCATTTTTAGTTGGCGCAGGAATATACTTTTTTATTTTCTCAAAACTCACTCCTTTTAAATATCTCCGTCATGCCTTTGATTTAATAAGGGGCAAGCACTCAAAGCAAGAAGACATTGGAGAAGTTTCCCATTTTCAAGCCTTAACTACAGCATTATCTGGAACCATTGGTCTTGGGAATATTTCCGGCGTTGCACTTGCTATTGGTTACGGAGGACCAGGAGTAATTTTTTGGATGTGGGTGACTGCAATTGTTGGCATAGCAACTAAATTTTTTACTTGTACCTTATCTGTGATGTATCGAGACGTGGATGAAGATGGGACAGTTCGAAGCGGACCTATGTACATCATTAAAAACGCGCTGCCTAAGTCAATGATGCCATTGGCATATTTTTTTGCAGCCGCTGGCTTAATTGGTGCTTTACCTGGGTTTCAAAGTAACCAGATGGTTCAAATGCTTGAAACTGTACCTATATTTGATTTCAAATACTTTAATTTAATAGCTGGAATAGTTTTAGCTGCAGTCACTGGAGCTATAATTTTTGGTGGCTTAGTAAGAATAGCAAAAGTCTCTCAATGGCTTGTGCCTTCAATGAGCATCTTATATTTTGGCTCTATCATGGTTGCGTTATTATTAAATTTTGATGAAGTCATTCCTGCATTTCAAATTATTATCAAAGATGCTTTTACAGGCTCTGCAGTCGCGGGAGGAAGTGTTATTGCTGTAATTATTATGGGTGTTAAAAGAAGCGCTCATTCTAATGAGGCAGGTATTGGAACGGAGTCACTAGTTCATGGTGCTGCCAAGACCTCAAATCCAGTTAAACAAGGTTTAGTTGCCATGCTTGGACCTATTTTTGATACTTTGATAATGTGCACCTCGACTGCATTATTAATTATCATTTCAGGCGTTTGGTTAAATGTAGACTCAGGTGTTGAGGGTGTTAAATTAACTGCTGAAGCATTCAGCGTTCTTCTTGGCCCCGTTGGATATGCAATTTTACTTGCTTGCGTAGTTAGCTTTGGAGCTAGCACCATCTTTACTTATTCATTTTATGGCTCCGCTTGCGCACAATTTTTATTTGGTAAAAAAGGAGTAAAAGTTTATCAGTGGGTCATTGTTTTCTTTGTTGTAGTCTTTGCAGTAATACCTGTAAAGACAGCCATTGCTGTAATTGATCTGTCATTTGCATTTATGGCAATACCAACATTAGTTTCATCAGTTTGGCTGGCACCAAAAGTGATTGAAAAAGCTAAAGATTATTTTGCAACTTTGGAGCCCAAGACGTCTTCCGTTTAAGTTTATCCGTCTTTTAAAATTTCTCTGGCTGCATTTTTTCCGGGAAGGCCTGTAACACCTCCACCGGGATGAGTTCCTGAGCCACACATATAAAGGGATTTTAATGGTCCTCTATAGTTTCCATAATTCATCAAGGGGCGAGCTGCCCACAATTGATCTAGGGACATTTGTCCATGCATAATATCACCTCCAATAAGCCCAAATTTTTCCTCTAAATCTAAAGGTGACAGAATCATCATTCCTAAAATTGATTCCCTAAAGTTTGGAGCATGTTTTGTTACAGTCTCAATAATAGTATCAGCTGCAGACAACCTGTGATCATGCCAAGATGAACCATCTGGCAGGGCCGGAGAGAATTGTTGACAGAATAAAGATGCAACATGCTTACCCTCTGGAGCTAAAGAGCTATCCAGAGTTGAGGGAATTAATATTTCTATGATTGGCTCTTTAGACCACCCATCACTTTTAGCATCTAAATAGGCTTTATCCATATAATCTAGCGTTGGTGCTATGACAATTCCGCTTTGATGATGTTCAGCCATTTCTTTGCCAGGCAATGCAAGAAAATCTGGTAATTCTGAAAGAGCAACATTCATTCTAAAAGTACCTGATCCGCACTTATAACCATCCATGCTGCGATTAAACTCTGGATCTAGCTCATTTTCTGATATCAACTTCTTGTAAAGCAATTTTGGATTGAGGTTAGAGACTATTCTTTTACCTTTAATAAGATCACCATTCTCAAGTTGAATGCCTTTAGCAACACCATTCTCAATAATTACCTTGTTTACAGAAGCGTCAGTAAAGATTTTCACCCCTTTTTCTCTGCATGCTTTTTCCATGGCCTGAGTAATTGCACCCATGCCGCCCATGGCATGCCCCCAAGCTCCTTTCTCCCCATCAACCTCTCCAAACACATGATGCAATAAAACATAGGCTGAGCCAGGTGTATCTGGGCTAGCAAAATTTCCAACGATTGAATCAAAGCCAAACGCAGCTTTCACATGCTCGCTTTCAAACCATGAATCAAGAAATGAGCGAGCACTTTTAGTAAGAAGATTGTAAACATCTTTGTGCACTTGATTACCTTTGGTGGCTATAGGCCAAAGTTGTAATGCTGTATCCAAAGCAGCCCTTAAACCTTGTTTTGGATTTGGCGGTGTTTTAATTGAAAGATCTCTAAGAACATCAGCAACAGCTTCAAGTCGATCATAATATTCAGGTAATTGCTCAGCATCTTTTTTAGAAAATTTTCTAAACTCTTCTTGTGTTCTTTCCAATCCCCCACCAAGTTTTAAATAAGTTGTTTGATCTAATGGAAGAAAATTTGAGATAGGGCGTTTTACAATCTCTAGCCCATATTCCTTAAGATTCATTTCTTGAATGATTGCTGGATTTAAAAGACTAACTGTATAACTTGCGACCGAATTTCTAAATCCAGGATGAAACTCCTCAGTTACTGCAGCACCTCCTACAATAGATCTCTTTTCGTAGAGATTTACTTTTAAACCTTTTTTTGCCAAATAGTAGGCACAGACCAAACCATTATGTCCACCACCTATTATGATTGCATCTATTAGTTTTTGTTGACGAGGCATGGTTTGGACATTCTTTTTAAAGATGAGAGGGCTTCAAATTCTTGAAAACTTCAATTTCTTCAAATTGCTCAAGCATGCTTTGTGAAATTGAAACCAATGATTGATATTGCCCTCTAGAATCTAGTTTTTCTTCTATGATGCATCCAGAATCAAATAACTTTGAACGAACCGATGCCTGAATGGGAGAAAATTGAACCCATCCTGATAGAAGATTCCCAAATAGGCTCTCGGAAACTATGTTTTTTAAATCTTCAAGACCCTCTCCAGTAACACTTGATATTTTGACCTCAGGATAAAGATTATTTGCTGGCCATATATCTTCATTATTCATTAAATCAATTTTATTTAATGCTCTAATTTGCGGCATGGAAGTAACACCTAATTCCTCAAGAATTAAATCCACTTCTTTGATTTTAATATCTCTATTAGGGTCAGCCGCATCAATGACGTGAATTAAAAGATCAGCAGATGCCAAATCATCCAGGGTAGCTTTAAAGGATTCAACTAATTTGGTAGGAAGATTAGATATAAATCCAACAGTATCGGAAAAAAGCACTGTCTCTGGAGTTTGAAACTTAAAATTTGAGCGTCTTGTTGTAGTATCCAATGTTGCAAATAATTTGTCCTCAGCGTCAAGACCGCCCTTTGTTAATAAATTAAATAGCGAAGTTTTTCCAGCATTTGTATACCCAACCAAAGCAACTAATTTGTTTGTACTTTTTTTTCTGGAGTATCTATTTAAATTTTTTTGATTGTGCTGCTTATCTAGTCTTTTTTTGAGTTGTTTAATTCTGTTTCCTATCAATCTTCTGTCAGTTTCAAGTTGAGTTTCCCCAGGGCCTCTTAAACCTATTCCTCCTTTTTGTCTTTCAAGGTGACTCCAGCCTCTAACTAATCGAGTGGACAGAAAGCTTAGTTGAGCAAGTTCCACTTGTAGTTTTCCGATATCACTTTGAGCTCTGGCTGCAAAAATATCCAAGATAAGACCTGTTCTATCTAACACTCGCGCACATAATAATTTTTCTAAATTTCTTTCTTGAGAGGGCGAGAGCTCACAATCTAAAACAACCAGCTTAATATTTTCTGATTCGACGATATGTTTTAGCTCATCAGCCTTGCCCTTAGTAAGGAAATGACTGGCCGCTACAAAGTTTTGCTTAGAAAAAATATGATGCTCAACTTTTAATCCTGACGATTTAGCAAGCTCAATAAATTCATTAGAGTTAAATTGTTCTAGATGTTCTTGCTGAGATCTTAATAGATCAATTGAAACAATTATGGCTCTTTGATCTTTTGGTTGAGAGGTTTTTTCCAAATTTTTAAAAATATAATCAACGGGGTGATGATTGTCATTGTACTTAATATCAATGCAAAGACATAATTTTTGATTTGCAAATTTACTTCCACTTCTCCACAATCCAATCTTTTAAATAATTAATAGTAAAATATGAAGAATTTATTTCCATATATTGGTAAGACCGTAGAGGTGACAAAAGAAATGTGTGATTTTAACGGCCATATGAATGTAAATTTTATTAAGGAAGTATTTGAGCAGGGGTGGGAATTTACCAACCAAGACTTTGGCTTTAATGATGAATATCTTAAAAGTGGATTTTCCAGCTTTACACTTGAAGATAACTACAGGTTCAAAAAAGAATTCTTACTAGGCGATCAAGTATTTCCTGCATTTAGGCTTTATAACGTAAACGAAAAGCTGTTTCATATGATAGGTGCTTTATTTGATAAAGATGGAATTATTTCAGCAATGTATGAAACGGTTGAGGGTCATATTGATATGAATAAAAGAAAAATTGCGCCAATGAGCTCTGAGCGTCTTGATAAAGTTATAGCTATTAAGCGTGCACATGATCAAACTGGTCCAGTTCCATATGAACTAAGATTAAAAATTAGAGATTTTTGAAATAATTAAGGAGATTTTATGAATGATAAATACGCGCTAGTGACTGGAGCAACTGCTGGTATAGGTTTGGAAATTGCTAAAGAACTTGCCAAACTTGGCAACAATATTATTCTTACAGCAAGAAGAGAGGATAGGCTTAGAGACATATCTATCTTATTGAAAGAGGAATTTGATATTCAATGTGATTATGTAGTAGCAGATTTAGCTGAAGTCTCAGCCCCAGAAAAAATTTATAATTTCTGCAGAGATAGTAATTACACTGTTGAAATCTTGATAAATAATGCTGGTTACAGTATCAATAAAAAGTTTCATGAAACTGACGAGGACGAGGAAGAAAAATTTCTCAGAGTATTAGGCATTGCAGTTGTAGCTCTTACAAAAAAATTTATTCCATCCATGCTGGCGCAAAAACATGGAAAAATTATGATGGTATCTTCCCTTGCCTCTTTCGCACCGCCTTCATCTGGCTGGGGAGCCCTTTATGGTCCTGTTAAAACTTTTGTGAATAGATTTGGAGATGCAATTAATATTAATTATCGCTCTCATGGCATTACTGCTACAAATGTATGTCCAGGATTTACTGTCACAGAGTTTCATTCCGCCAGTGGAATGCAAGATGCTATGGATAAAGTTCCAGCTTTTATGAAAAAAGATTCAAAGACTGTCGCCATTGGAGCTGTGCAAGCATTGATGAATGGTAAAAGTGTTTGGGTGCCAGGATTGCTAAATAAGGCACTGGCATTTCTTTGTAATATTTTACCAACCACTATTGTTATTAAGATGAGCTCAAGATTGGCAGGAGGTCGATATGAGTGAAATTATTAATATTTCAGAAAAAAGAATTCTGCCAACATTTTTATTATTTCTAGTTTTGTCTTGGCCTCTAGGAGCTCATAGGTTTTTTTTAAGACGTTATGCCTCTGCTATCTTATTTATCATTACAATCGGTGGTTTTGGTATTTGGTGGATAGTGGATTTCATCCTAATAGTAACTGGTTCAATGAAAGACGATGAAGGAAAATTAGTTAAACTTTGGGTTGATTAAGCCTGATTCAAAATTGCATCAGCCACAAAAGCATTGTCTTTTCTTTCTTGTCCAAATGTAGAAACAGGCCCATGTCCTGAAATGAATAATATTTCTTCTCCAAGTGGCCAAAGTTTTTTAGTGATTGAATCTAATAAGTCTTGATGGTTTCCCCTGGGCAAATCGGTTCTCCCTATTGATCCTCGAAATAAAACATCTCCAACTGCAGCTAGTTTTGACTCAGGATGATAAAAAACAATATGTCCAGGCGTGTGTCCTGGACAAAAAATAACTTTTAAGACTTCATTACCTAGCTGTACTTCATCTCCATCTTCAAGCCATCTATCAGGGGTGCAATTCTGAGCTTCCATGCCAAACATTTTTCCTTGAGATTCAAGTGATTCAAGAAGAAACAAATCCTCTTTGTTAGGACCTTCAATCTGTAATGAAAGGATCTTTGCAAGCTCAGCAGCTGCGCCAGCATGATCGGCATGTCCATGAGTAAGAAAAATTTTTTCAGGTATTAATTCATTATCTTTTGCTGCGCCTAAAAGAATATCTATGTCTCCGCCTGGATCAATGAAGGCACATTTTCTTGAAACTTCACAATACAAGATGGGTGCATTTTGTTGGAAGGGTGTTACCGGGTGAATTAATGCTTTGATTAGTGACATAGATCTATTTTATAGAATTTATCTCCAAGAATGGATACTTTCTCAATTTTCATGATAGTTCGTAATTAATAAATGAATAATTATGTATAAATAAATTGAATGATAGAATTAACAATGAAAACATAAGATATCGATATATTTTTTTACTGAGGAAGCAAAATGAAAATTCAATCTTTAAGTTATTTGCTTGTAGAAACAACTAACCTGCAGGAGTGGGCTGATTATGCTAAAGATGTTGTTGGCCTTATGAAAAATGATTCTCTGAGTGATGAGGAGAATCTTTATCTTAGAATGGATGAAAAATCTTTTAGATTTCATATTAAAACCGGTGATTCAAAGAAGTTTCTTGCTGCTGGTTTTTCTTTAGCTGATAAGACTGCTTTCGACGAGGCTAAGGCTAAGCTAGACCAAGCCAACATTGATTATGAAGATTTGGGTGATGAAATAGCAAAATTAAGATGTGTAGATGAGTGTATTGGACTCCTTGATCCAGCAGGCAATAGGTTGGAGTTATCTTATGGAAGTAAAGATTCACCTGAACCATTTGTATCAACGCAGAACATAAAGGGCTTTATTACAGAGGGACTGGGTTTTGGCCATGTGGTTTTCGCAGCACCTGAATTAGAGCCTGCACATAGATTCTATATAGATATATTAGGCTTTGGAGACTCTGATTATATGAATTTTCCAATGGGGCCAGCTCCTGATGCACCTGAAGTGAAGTTAAATTTTATGCACTGTGACAATCCAAGACATCACACAGTTGCTTTATATGAATCTCCCATACCGCCATCAGGACTGATTCATACTATGGTGGAAGTTAATGATATTGATGAGGTGGGTCATGGTCTTGATAGAGCTTTGCAGAATAATATCCATATATCTTCTTCGCTAGGCAGGCACTCAAACGATATGATGGTTTCATTTTATATGCAGACTCCTTCTGGTTTTGATTTGGAATTTGGCTATGATGGATGGCAAGTTAACTGGGATAATTTTGAGATGCAAAAGAGCAAGATACCAAGCTTCTGGGGCCATGCCTTTTCACCTCCAGAAAATTAGAAATGGATAAATTAGTTTCATATCAAGATTTTGTTGATCAACTCTCTGATGGAATGACCATTGGTGTCGGTGGATGGGGTGCTCGGAGAAAACCGATGTCATTGATCAGAGAAATATGCAAATCAGAGATCAAGAATTTAACTGTCGTTAGCTACGGAGGTCCTGATGTTGGCTTACTGTGTGCACACAAAAAAATTAAAAAATTAATTTTTGGCTTCGTATCATTGGATATGATTCCCCTCGAATCTCACTTTAGGCAGGCAAGACAAAAAAATGAAATTGAAGTTATGGAACTAGACGAAGGCATGGTGCAATGGGGATTGAGAGCGGCAGCCATGAACTTGCCATTTCTACCGACTCGGGTTGGTCTAGGCACAGATGTTTTAACTCATAATCCGGAATTAGAGTATGTTTCTTCTCCATATTCTGACGCCGAAAAACTTATTGCAATGCCAGCTCTTAAGCTTGATGTTGCTTTAATACATGTAAATAAATCTGATGAAAAAGGTAATACTCAGATAGTTGGACCTGACCCATTCTTTGATGAGCTTTTTGCAAGAGCTGCTAGCAAAACTTTTGTATCATCTGAGGAGGTTGTGTCTACTCAAGAATTGGGGGGCAAGGATGGCGCAATTTTTAATAGGTTTGAAAGAAGCCTTGTGACAGGAGTTTTACATGCACCTTGCGGCGCTCATCCAACTTCTTGCGCACCAAACTATGGTTTTGATATGAAACACCTTAAAGAATATTCTGAAGCGGCAAAATCCTTTGATGAATATAGCTCCAAATATTTAAACAAGACTCATCAAGAGTACATTGACTCAGTTGGTGGGTCAGAAGCAATCCTAAGCATACCTTTACCACAGTTTTAAAATGTCAGAATCCATTTCATTAGCAGAAATTTGTATTAGCGCTTCTTCGAAAGCCTGGGAAGGAGAGGGAGAAATACTTGCCACTGGAATAGGTTTGATCCCAAGAATTGCCGCAGGTTTAGCTAAGCTTACTCACAACCCAGATTTAATGATGACTGACGGTGAAACTTATTTGATTTCAAGTCCAGCACCAATGGGTAAAAGAGATATTTCTCATGATCAGGTTGAGGGCTATATGAGCTATAGTCGTGTGTTTGAGAATCTTTGGGGTGGCAAAAGGCATGCCATGGTCACGCCAACACAAATAGACTCGTTAGGACAGACAAACATTAGCGCCATAGGTGATTATAATTCTCCCAAAGTACAACTTCTTGGGGTAAGAGGTTTTCCAGGAAACTTTATTAATCATAAAAACTCTATTTTTATACCCAATCATTCTGTAAAAACTTTTGTGAAAGACCAAGTAGATATGGTTTCTGGAATGGGGTATCAAAATAAAGAATTATCAAATGGGAAGTTTGAAATCAAGCTTGTGGTAACCAACCTTGGCGTTTTTGATTTTAACGGAGCTAATAACAATCTTCAGCTGCTTAGTTTGCATCCAGGTGTGAGCGTTGATGAGGTTATTGAAAATACTGGTTTTGATTTAATTATTAGCTCAGATGAGACCACACCATTGCCTACTAGTGAAGAGCTATCTTGTATTAGAGAGGTTCTTGACCCTCATGGTATGCGCAACTCAATTTTTGGAGAATAACAATATGCCTAGAAGCAAACCTACAATCACATACAAAAAGAAAGATGGGATTGCCATCATTTCTATGAATAGACCTGAATACAATAATGCACAAAATGGCAAGATGACTTATGACTTAGATAAGGCTTTTAAAAGAGCTGTTGATGATGATGAGATCAAAGTCATTGTTTTGAAAGGAAATGGAAAGCATTTTTCAGCAGGTCATGATATTGGAACGCCTGGGCGGGATGTTGATGTGGAGTATGATCGAAAATCCATGTGGTATGACCATACCAATAAACCTGGTGGAGAGTTTTGGTATGTAAGGGAGCAAGAAGTTTACTTAAATATGTGTAGGCGTTGGAGAGATATACCAAAACCAACAATTGCTATGGTTCATGGAGCCTGCGTTGCCGGTGGGTGCATGCTGGCATGGGTGTGTGATCTGATAGTCGCATCTGAGGATGCGTTCTTTGCAGACCCTGTGGTGAGAATGGGAATCCCAGGGGTTGAATATTTTGCTCATCCATATGAATTAAATCCAAGAATTGCGAAAGAATTCTTATTTCTTGGAGAGAGAATGTCTGCATCAAGAGCCTATGAAATGGGTATGGTTAATAAAGTAGTTCCTATAGAGAATCTTGAATCCTCGGTAATGGAGATGGCAACAAAAATATCTGCAATGCCAAGACTGGGATTAACGCTTACTAAACAAGCAATCAATCATGTTGAAGATCTTCAAGGGAAACGCAATGGCATGGAGGCTGCATTTGCTTGGCATCATTTTTCTCATGCTCATAATGACTTGACTACTGGCAATGTTTTGTCAGGATTTGATGCAAAGAAAATGGCTAAATCACAGCGGTCAAAAACCAAAAAAACTGCACCAAAAAAAACAGCCAATAAGTCTTCTTTAAAAAAAAGCAAAAAATAGAAGAGAGGAATCATTAATAAGTTAACAGACATTCTCGGTTGTGAATACCCAATCATTCAAACAGCAATGGGTTGGGTTGCTATGCCTCAGTTAGTTGCTGCTTCCTCAAATGCTGGCGCTTTCGGGTTCTTAGCATTGGCCACAGCCGGTCCTGAAGAGGCAATAGATATGATAGAGGAAACGCTGAGCTTGACTGATAAACCCTTTGGCGTAAATTTTCATATGTTTCAACCAGGAGCTGATAAGATTGTTCAAGCAGTTTTAGATAAAAAAATTAAAGCTGTGAGTTATTCAAGGTCCCCAACTCCTGAGTATATAAAAGCTTTTAAAGAACAAGGTATTATATGCATACCAACTGTTGGTGCTCTTAAACATGCGATTAAGGCAGAGCAACTTGGCGCTGATGCCCTTGTGATTCAGGGTTCAGAAGGTGGAGGGCATACTGGATCAACGCCGACAACTTTGTTACTAAGTTCTGTTCTTGAGAGTGTCAATATACCAGTTGTTGCTGCAGGCGGTTTCCGCGATGGATCTGGATTGGCTGCCACTATTGCATGGGGTGCATGCGGTATAGCTATGGGGACTCGTTTTATGATGACTCAAGAAAGCCCGGTTCCAGGCAAAACTAAGGAAGCTTACATTTCAGCCGGGATAGATGAAATTAAAATAACTAAAAAATTTGATGGACTGTCTCACCGACTGATTTTTAATAAATACATAGAAAAAATAGATCGCTCTAACCCCATTTCATTATTTCTTATGTCAATAACTTCTGCTTGGAAGTATAAGCAAATAACTAAAGCATCTTTTGGCGATTTATTTAAATCGTTTATTGCCATGCTTAAAGGAGATGATTTAACCATTTCACAATCAATTATGTCGGCTAATAGCCCGGCAATTATTCAAAAGGCAATGGTAGAGGGATCTCCTAACGAGGGGGCCATGCCATCGGGTCAAGTTGCAGGAATCATAACTAATCTTCCTTCATGCAAGGAGCTCATTGATCAAATCATGAAAGAATTTAATATTGCAGCTAACAATTTTAAAAAGATTGAGGAGAAATTATGAGTGTTGAAACCTCTATAAGTGATTATGTTGCTGAAATAATTTTAGATTGCCCTCCCGTTAATGCATTAACATCAATTGAATGGCTAGATTTAGCAACTAACATTGATAATCTTGCTCATCACAATGATGTCAGGGTAATCTTAATATCAGCGAGGGGCAAAGGTTTTTGTGCGGGTGCGGATATCAAAGAGTTACAGGAGGATCCAACAAAAATTACAGATGTTAATGATGGTTGTTGGAAAACAGCAAGAGCAATCCATGTTTCAAATGTTCCTGTAATATCAGCTTGTCATGGCTTTGTTCTTGGAGGGGGCATTTTGCTTGCTGGAGCTTCTGACATTGTTTTGACAACCGAGGATTCTTATTTTGGCTTACCTGAAATTGATAGAGGTGCCTTGGGTGGTGGAGCGCATTTAAGCAGACTCTTCCCACTCCAGGCAGTTAGAAAAATGATGTTTACTGGAAAACCCATTTCTGCTCAAAGAGCTTATGAATATGGCTCGATTGAATCTTTGCATCCAGACCTAGAGTCTGTGCGTGAAGCAGCATTAGTTATTGCCCATGACATAGCTTCAAAGAGCCCTATAGCCATGAACTTAGCTAAAAAAGCATTAAATGAAATCGAAAATGGTAATGTTGATGAACATTACAAGTCAGAGCAAACATTTACTTTAGAGTTATATAAATCTAGGGACTCCCAAGAAGCCAGAGATGCATTTGTTGAAAAAAGAGATGCAGATTTTAAAGATGAACATTAATTTTACAAATGAGCAAAATACTTTCCGTGATGAGGTGCGTGCTTGGTTAGAGAGCAATGTTCCTCAAACTCCTCTTTTATCATTGGATACGAAGGAGGGCTTTGAGCAACATAGAGAATGGGAGAGAACGCTTAATCAAGGAAATTGGTCAATGGTTACTTGGCCCCAAGAATATGGAGGCAGAGGATTAGACTTAATTCAATGGTTGATATTTGAAGAGGAATATTATCGCGCTGAAGCTCCAACTAGAGTCAATCAAAATGGAGTGTTTCTATTGGGTCCAACCTTGATGGAATTTGGAACCCATGAGCAGAAATCTAAGTTTTTAAATGCCATGGCTACTGGCGATCATATTTGGGCCCAAGGTTGGTCAGAGCCTGGTGCTGGAAGTGATATGGCAGCCATAAGAACGACAGCAGTTCTTGAAGGCGATCGTTATAAAATTAATGGGCAAAAAACTTGGTCATCAAGAGCAGCCTATGCTGACTGGACCTTTGGTTTATTTAGAACAGACTTGGACTCTGAAAGGCATAAAGGCTTATCTTTTATATTAGTCCCATTAGATTTGCCTGGAATTACTGTGAGACCCATACCTCAACTAGATGGTGAGCCTGGCTTTGCTGAGATATATTTTGACGACGTGGAGGTTCCTGTGGAAAATCTTATTGGCGGCGATGGTGAGGGTTGGAAAATTGCAATGGCAACAGCTGGATTTGAAAGAGGCCTCATGCTCAGAAGCCCGGCTCGCTTTCAACAAACAGCTGCAAAATTAATTAAACTTTACCTAGAAAAACAGGATCAATGCTCTCCAATGATTCAGGCCAAAGTTGTAGAGGCCTGGGTTCAATCAGAGTCTTATGCGTTAAGCATTTATCATACTGCTTCAAAAATGCTTGCTGGCGGCTCTATTGGTTCAGAGTCAAGTTTAGGTAAGATTTTTTGGTCTGAGCTTGATCATATGATGCATCAAACAGCATTAAAAATTTTAGGCGCAAGTGCTGAACTATCAGAAGATTCTCAAAATGATGCAGCAAAATGGATTAAGGGTTTCATGTTTTCATATGCTGGACCAATCTATGCTGGCACAAATGAAATTCAAAAAAACATTATCGCCGAAAGATTGTTAGGACTGCCCAGGTAAAAAATGAACTTTATTTTTACAGAAGATCAAATCCAATTTAAAGAAGCTATCAAATCTTTCTTAACAGATGAATGTACTCCTGAATCAATAAGAGAGGGTTGGGAGATAAAGAAGCCTTTCAATCAAGATAGGTGGAGTAATTTAATTGATTTGGGTATTTTGAGCTCTAATCTTCCTGAAGAGAAAGGTGGTTTAGGTATCGATCAAGTGACTTTAACATTAATGGTTGAAGAGATGGGTTATGCTGGATTACCAGAACCAGCCGCAGAGCAAACTTTTTTAGTCAATGATTTAATCTCTATCCTGCCTCAAAATATTGCTGAAGCGATTGAAGATCTCTATGAAGCTGGAACAAAATATATTTCTTTTGCTCATCCCTTAGCTCCTAATCCTTTGTTTGCAAAAGATTCAGCTGGATTAATTCTCTTAGATGAATCTGAATGCAAATTCATATCTAAAGAGAATATGGATCTTGAAAAAATTACATCCAATGATCCATCTAGAGAGCTGTATAAAATAAATTCAATTAACGATTCGATATCTTCAAATGAAAACTTTGCAGAATTAAATGCAGCAGTATCTGCAAGAGGGTCTTTAATGACAGCAGCTTTATTGATTGGATTGGCTCAAAAAATGATAGATTTAAGTTCTGCATATGTGCTGGATAGAACTCAATTTGGTAAGCCAATTGGTTCGTTTCAAGCGGTTAAACATATGCTAGCTGATGTTGCAGTGGCCATAGAGTTTGCAAAACCTGCTGTTTACAGAGCTGCTCATTCTTTATCTGATAATAACTCAAAATTACTATTGCACTGCGCTCATGCTAAGTTTATGTGTTCACGTGCCGCAGAATTAGCATGCAAAAATAGCATTCAAGCACATGGTGCCATGGGTTACACCTGGGAGATGGATCTTCATATATACATGAGAAAGGCTTGGTCTATGATGGCATGTTGGGGTAACGAAGATATACAGCAAGATATAATTTTTAAAACATTATCATCATCAAGTGAAGAGCTTGGTGTTTTGTATACTTTTTAGGAGAAATAAAATATGCAAGATGCATTTATTGTTAGCGCTTTAAGAACTCCTATAGGTAAAAAGAAAGGCGCCTTATCCTCCATGCATCCAGCTGATTTAGGTGCTGTTGTTCTCTCTGCTACTTTTGATCAGGTTCCACTGGATCCTGGATTAGTTGAGGATGTTATTTTTGGTTGTGTAGACACGGTAGGGCCACAAGCTGGAGATATTGCTAGAACCTGTTGGTTAGCTGCTGGTTTGCCTGAGCATGTTCCAGGCACAACCGTTGATCGTCAATGTGGTTCATCGCAACAAGCAGTTCATTTTGCTGCTCAAGCCATTATGTCTGGTACCTCTGACGTGATAGTTGCTGGAGGTGTGCAAAATATGAATTTGATACCGATATCCTATGCCATGTTAGCTGGGCAAGCATTGGGTTTTTCAGATCCATTTTCCGGATCAAAAGGCTGGGTTAAAAGATATGGAAACAAAGAAGTTAGTCAGTTTAATTCTGCTCAGATGATTGCTGAAAAATGGAAGATTTCCAGATTGGAGATGGAAAATTATGCTTATCAAAGCCATCAAAAAGCAATCAATGCCATTGAAAAGGGGCTGTTTAATAACGAAATTGTACCTGTCGGGGATTTCTCAATTGATGAGACCCCGAGAGCCGAAACTTCATTGGAAAAAATGGCCTCTTTAAATCCGTTAATCGAGGGACATGACATCACTGCAGCGATTTCTTCGCAGAATGCAGATGCATCCTCGGCTATTTTAATTGTCTCAGAAAAAATTCTTATAGAGCATAACTTATCGCCTTTAGCCAGAATAGCTCACATCAGTGTCAGAGCTGATGATCCTATTTGGATGCTTACCGCACCCATACCAGCAACTGAGTATGCAGTTAAAAAATCGGGCATCAAACTTAACGACATTGGGCTCGTTGAAATCAATGAGGCGTTTGCTTCCGTAGCCATGGCTTGGCAAAAAGAAATGGAATACCCGATGAGTCAAATAAATATAAACGGAGGCGCAATAGCTCTTGGGCATCCGCTTGGCGCAACTGGCGCAAGACTAATGACAACCATGGTACACAACATGCAAAGAGATAATATTAAATACGGTTTGCAAACCATGTGTGAGGGTGGGGGGCAAGCAAACGTTACTATTTTAGAGAATTGCCAATGAATAATTTAATGAATCCAAAATATCCAGAAGGAAAAAATCTTTTTAAAGATCAGAATATTCTAATCACTGCTGCAGCTGGTTCAGGTATTGGCTTTTCAACTGCTAAGCGATTTGTTGAAGAGGGAGCAAATATTTTTATTTCTGATGTGCATCAAGGCAGGCTTGATGAAGCCATACAGAGTTTGCGCAAATTAGATATGGGCGAAGTAAATGGATGTCTTTGCAATGTAACAAAAGATGAGGAGATAGAGTCAATGTTTAAAAAGGCTATCACCAGCTACTCAACATTAAATGGAGTAGTTAACAATGCTGGGCTGGGAGGCGAGTCTACTCTGGAGAATATGACTAACGATGCTTGGAATCTTGTAATGGACGTCACACTTAATGGAGCCATGAAAATTATGAGAGCTGCCATTCCTATACTTAAAAATACTCAGGGAGTAATCGTCAATAATGCATCTGTTTTAGGTTGGAGAGCACAAGCAGGTCAATCTCATTATGCAGCTGCAAAGGCTGGAGTAATGGCTTTAACAAGATGCGTTGCATTGGAAACGGTAGATTATGGAATCAGGATTAATGCAGTTGCTCCAAGCCTAGCCATGAATCCACACTTATCCAAAACAAGTTCAGATGAGTTAATAGCTGAATTAGAATCAAAAGAGGCATATGGAAGAGGGGCTGAGCCTTGGGAAATAGCTAATATTATATTGTTCCTTGCATCAGATCTTTCTTCGTATATGACTGGGGAAGTGATTTCAGCATCGTCTCAAAGAGCTTAGATGGAAAAATTAGTCTATCAACTTTGGAAAAAGGATGATGATAGTCTTGAAAATTTTAAAGAGTCTCTGCTCAGCAATTTAACCAAAGATCTTGATGGCTTAGTTACAGAACTCCAAATCAACATTGCAGATGCTGATGTTGAGCCAGCAAACGGTTTAGCGCAATCAAATTACCCCCCTGCACCGAATGCAGTAATTTTTCTTAAAGTCCAAAGTTACTTTTTAGCACACACATTTGAAGATCACTTGCATAAAGTTGCAAAAAAAATTCATGGTTTTGTTGTGAGTGAGTCAGTTATCCTAGATGACGTTAAAAAAAGCCCTTTGGGTTTAAGGTCAGAAGGTTTTTCACAAGTTGTTTTTTTAGAAAAACCAGAAACGATGTGTACATTCGATTGGTTCGAACATTGGACCAAACACCATACAAAAATTGCTATAGAAACTCAGTCTAATTTTATTTATGTACAAAATTCAGTGGTTAGACCATTGCAAAAGTCATCTCCAGCCTTCATTGCAATCATTGAGGAGTGCTTTCCATATGAGGCCATGTCAGATCCCGAAGTATTTTATGATGCAGAGAATAATCCTGAGCTGCTAGCAAAAAATAGTAAGGTAATGATGAGCAGTTGTGAGAAATTTATAGATTTTAAAAAGATAGAAGTAATTCCTACAAGTAGGTATAGAATGGTTTAAGCTAAAAAGGATTTAAAAGAAGGGGAGAAGAATGAATGATATGAAAGTTGCCTTGGTTACTGGGGCCGCAAGCGGCATGGGTAGAATTTCTTCAAAAAGATTAGCAGCCGATGGCGTGCATGTTGCAGCGGTGGATATTAATGAAGAAGGATTAAACTCGCTTAAACAGGAATCAAATAATATTTCTATTTTTCCATGTGATTTATCTGATTCAAATGCTGTGAAAACAATGGTTCAGAGAGTTCAGTCAGAACTAGGTTCAATTGATAGAGTTACAAATGCAGGGGCAATAATGCCCTTAGGCAGAGTGGCTGATCTATCTGCAGAATCAATCAATCAATTAATGAGAATTAACTACGAAGGCACTGTAAATATTGTGGCAAATGTTTTACCTCAAATGATTGAGAGAGACTCTGGGCAAATCATTTTATTTGGATCTATTGCTGGTACCTGCCCAGTTGAGCATATGTCAGCATATAGTGCCTCAAAAGCCGCGGTAAACATGTATGGAGAAATTTTAGCTAAGGAGCTTGAAGAAACAAATATTAGGGTAATGCTGGTCTGTCCTGCGATAACTGATACCCCTTTGATGAGATTTGTGGATGAGACAGATGCACCTCAATCAATAAAAAAATCTGTCATGGGCGGAAAATTAAATAACCCCGAGGATGTGGTTAGTGCCATTGAGAGAGACATTTTAACTGATAAGGTAATATGCTATCCGACACCGGATGCATTGTATGCAACGAGGATTAGAAGATTTTTCCCAAATTATTGGTGGAAATTAGTCCAAAAAAATTCATAATGAATTAGACCATGGAATACATTAGTAAATTGCCACCAGACAACAGAGATCTTTCTATGTTTCCCGGCCAGTATGGATGGCCTTTTCTTGGTAAAACAGTAGAGCTTGTCAAAGATACCGTGGCAATGTGTAACAAGCACTATGATAGATATGGGCCTGTTTCTAGGCTTGACATGGTTCGTAATCAAAGAGTTTTGATGTGTCTTGGACCAGAATTTAATGAAGCAGCTTTGTTTGATCCTAAGGGTAATTTTAGTGTTGCTGGCGGTTATGCAAGCTCATTGGGCACTCTATACCCAGAGGGTATGTTGCTTCGAGATGATAAAAAACATAAAAAAACAAGAAGAGCATCTCAACCAGCTTTCAAGACAGATGCACTTAAGACATATGTAGATATGTTGATTCCTATCCAAGAGCGACGTATTCAAGCGCTTCCAGTTGAAGAAGAATTTGTGTTTTATGACAATATCCAAGAAACATTAATGGATGTTGCAGCACGAGTCTTCATAGGTTTAGATGAAAAAAGTCCTGAAGCCCAAAGGCTTAATTATCTATTTTCTACAATCAACGAGGGGCTAGTAACTATCTTGCCTTACGATCTTCCATTTTTAAAATTCAGAAAATCTATGCAAGCTCGTCAAGAGCTGCGGGAATTTTTTATTTCTAATATCCCCAAAAGAAGAGGCTCTGATGCTCAAGACATGTTCACAAGATATTGTAATGCACAAGATGAAAACGGAGAGTACCTGGATGATATTGATATTGATGGGCACATGGCATTTTTATTATTTGCTGCATTTGATACCACAACTAGCGCATTGACCAATATTCTTTATTACTTGGGTAAAAATCCTGAGTGGCAAGAAAAGCTTCGTAGTGAAATTTTTAGTGTGAGCAATGAAATGCCCTCATTTGAAGACATGGCAGAAATGACCTTGACTGAATATGTTTTTCAAGAAACCTTAAGATTCTATCCATCAGTGATGATTTTAAATAGACGCACAACTAGGGATGTTAATGTTGCCGGTTATGATATTCCCGCAAATACCGTAGTGATGCTGAGCCCGCCATTCACTCATCGGATGGAAGAATGGTGGTCAAATCCATTAGAGTTTGATCCTTTGAGGTTTTCACCCGAAAGAGCTGAGCATAAAAAACATGGTTTTAATTATGTACCATTTGGTGGAGGTGCACATAAGTGCATCGGTATGCATTTTGCTATGATGAATGCAAAGCTTTATTTATTTAGATTATTAAAAAATTACAAAGTGAATCTCAGGCCTAATTATGATCCTGCATTCATGCATGTACATCTGCCTAGACCAATAGATGGTTTGCCATTAACTCTTACCAGGATTTAGTTTTATGATACCTCAAGGCTCCTTTTTAGAAGTCGAGAATGACTTTAGGTTTCATTATTATGACGAGGGAGATGGGGATGTGGTGGTTTTATTACATGGCAGTGGAACCGGTGCTTCTGGGCATACCAATTTCAAAAATAATTTTGTAGCTTTAAAAGAAGCGGGATTTAGAGTTATTTTGCCAGACCTTCCTGGATATGGCTTTTCGAGTAAACCAGAAAATGAAATTTATTCACTTGACTATTTTAATACCAAAATAATTCAACTCCTCGATGCATTAAGGATTCAGTCATTTTCTTTAATCGGTAACAGTCTGGGTGGGGCATTGGCTTTAGGTTTGGCTTTGAGTCATCCTGAAAGAGTAGAGAAGTTAATACTAATGGCTCCCGGTGGCGTTGAGGACCAAGATACCTATAACACGATGCCAGGTATACAAAAACTTCTTTCTGATTTTTTGGGTGGAGACATGAATCAAGAAAAAATAGAGGGTCTGCTTTCGCTTTTCCCATATGATCCCTCAATTATTAACGATGAAATGGTCGCCGAGAGAATGGAAATACTGCCATTAATGAATTCTCAAGTTTTAGCTTCAATGGAAATTCCAAACATGGAAAAAGATCTTGTTAAAATTAATCATCCAATCCTTGCTTTTTGGGGGATGAATGATCAATTCATTCCTGTATCTGGAGCGATGAAGCTTGGTGAAAATTGCCCTAATGCTCAGATTATGCTTTTTAGCCAGTGTGGTCATTGGGTAATGATTGAAAAAGAGAAAATTTTTAACCAGGCATGTATTAATTTTTTATCGGCTTAGCTTATGAATTTAAATACTATTAATGAGATAGCATCAGAACTTTTCTTAGCTTTAAAAAATCAAGAAACAATTCAACCCCTCTCTGAAAAATATGAGGAAATCAATATCAATGATGCCTATCAAATATCTCGTAAATTTCTTTCATTAAGAGAGGATCAAGGCGAAAAGGTTATTGGAAAAAAAATAGGCGTTACAAGCTCAGTTGTGCAAGAGATGCTTGGAGTTAACCAGCCAGACTTTGGTTTTTTAACTAATGAAATGCAAGTTAAAAATAAATCTAATTTTTCAATTGTGGATTCTTTAATTCAGCCAAGAGCAGAAGCTGAAATTGCATTTATTTTAAAAGAAGACATTCAAGGACCAGGAATAACTAAGGAAGATGTCATCTTGGCTACTGAAAAGATTGTCCCATGCTTTGAGATTGTGGATTCTAGAATTGATGATTGGAAGATTAAAATTCAAGACACTATAGCTGATAATGCTTCTTGTGGAATTTTTGTACTAGGAGATGGATCATCTTCTCCTGAGAAATTTCCAATGGACGAACTGGAAGTAATTGTCTATAAGAATGGAGAATTTTTATCATCTGGCTTTGGTTCCGCCGTTCAAGGTCATCCTGCAGAAGCAGTTGCATGGCTAGCCAATACTTTAGGAGAATACGATATCCCATTGCTAAAAGGAGAATTTATTTTATCTGGATCGCTGGTGCCTCTAGAGCCGGCAAGAGCGGGCGATAATTTTTCTCTAGAACTCAAGGGTGTTGGGACTTGTGAAATTAACTTTATCTAATTATGAGTAAAATTAACTGTGCAATTATTGGATCTGGGAATATCGGCACAGATTTAATGTTAAAAATTATTAAAACCTCACAGTCCTTATCGCTAAACGGAGTTATTGGTATAGATCCAGAGTCCGAAGGCTTGGCAATGGCTAAATCCAACAATATTCCAATTTCTTCATCGGGTTTACAGGGCTTTATGGAAATGAAAGAGTATCAAGATACTGAAATATTTTTTGATGCTACTTCTGCCGGCGCTCACAAACATCACCACGATTTAATTATTAATGATGGTAAGCAGATGATAGATCTTACTCCAGCTGCAATAGGTCCTTATTGCGTACCAGTGGTTAATCTAACTGAGCATTTAAAAGAAAAGAATGTAAATATGGTGACATGCGGTGGCCAGGCTACTATCCCAATGGTTGCAGCGGTCAATCAAGTTTCTAGTGTTAAGTATGCAGAGATAGTTGCGTCGGTTTCTTCAAGATCTGCTGGGCCTGGAACTAGAGCAAATATTGATGAATTCACTCAAACAACTAAGCTTGGGCTGGAAAAGGTTGGAGGAGCAGATAGG
>Ga0255743_10000349_pt1 | contig 41778 bp, 66 predicted proteins | sample 101ome_19_FD_179950 | JGI IMG/M metagenome (GOLD analysis project Ga0255743, IMG submission 179950) | Coastal salt marsh microbial communities from the Groves Creek Marsh, Skidaway Island, Georgia - 101405AT metaG (version 2) | ecosystem: Environmental > Aquatic > Marine > Intertidal zone >... | reverse complement strand
ATCGCAGAGATTATCAAGGCTTTCTACCAAAATTGATGGCCAAGATGTACGATGATCGTGTGTTATACAAGAAGAAAATGTTCGAAGCGAAGTTGGCTAATCAGAAGAATCCATCACGTGAACTCGAGATTGACATTAGTCGATACCACAACCTACAACACGCCAAAAAGATTCAGCTGAACGCAGCTTATGGTGCACTCGCAAACAAATACTTTCGATGGTTCGACAACGAGAATGCCGAAGCTATCACCATGGCTGGTCAGTTGTCTATTCGATGGATCGAAAAGAAGCTCAACGCATGGTTGAATAAGATACTCGAGACTAAAGGACGAGACTATGTGGTTGCAATCGACACCGATTCAGTGTATGTCTCATTCGACAAGATGGTCGAGCTGACTCAACCGAAAGATCCAGTCGAGTTCCTCGATAAAGTTGCAAAGACACAAGTCGAAGCATTCATCGATCGATCATATCAAGAACTTGCTGAATATACGAATGCATATGCACAGAAGATGATCATGAAACGTGAGAACATCGCTGATAAGGCAATATGGACTGCCAAAAAGCGGTACATCATGAATGTGTATGACTCCGAAGGTGTACGCTACGACGAGCCCGATCTCAAGATGATGGGCATCGAAGCCATTCGATCGTCAACTCCTGCAGTGTGTCGTGAGTACATTAAGAAAACACTCGAACTGATTATGGCAACTGACGAGACTACTGTACAGAAATACATCGCAGACATTCGTCAAGAATTTCGTACACTCAAGTTCGAACAAGTTGCATTCCCTCGATCATGTAACTTCATCAAGTGGGAAACTAACCACAAAACTGGTCAGCGATATCCTGGTACATATGCCGATAAGGACACTATTTACAAAAAGGCTACACCGATTCAGGTAAAAGGTGGTTTACTGTACAACCACTATTTGCATAAATATAACCTGACTAAAAAATATGAAGAGGTAAAAAGTGGCGAGAAGATCAAGTTTAGTTATTTGGTCAAGCCGAATCCATTCAGAGACACTGTGATCTCATGTCCTGATGTATTACCACACGAGTTTGGTCTCGAGCAATACATCGACTACGATACACAATTTGTCAAAGGCTATCTCGACCCAATCGAAATCATCTTGCATGCAATCGGTTGGAAGTCGGAAAAGATAGCTACACTCGAGGATTTTTTCTCATGACAGATGAGAAGCAAGCAATAAATTTGGAAGAATTTGATTTCGGTTTTAGTTTGGTCGATGCTGATCAACTTGAAGCCGTGCAGCAAGTCAAAACGGAATTGACTAGTACAGCCACGGAAGTTGCAGAATGGCAAGCACAGGCTGAACAATGGAGGCAAAAGGCTCAGCACATCTATAATGCCGTCCAACCATTATTGAGCAATCTTTCGAAAGAGCCTGAGAAAGAATATATATTATGGCCAGGTACTGATCGCGTCAACAAGATCAATGCCTTTAAACTGAAACTAATGCAAATCCTGGAGGATTAATATGAAGTATTTGCTAGCGTTTATTGCACTAATGCCGCTCACCGTGCTTGGTGCAACTGTAATTAACTATGATGATGGATCTACTTATACGCTTGAAGATAATCAAGAGATCTACATCAGCACTCCTAATAGCGCCTTATTTAAGCGCCAGCTCATGAAAAATAAGGACACATTCTTTCGTGTGCAGAAGCCATGGTCAAAGCGCGACTATGTCCCAGATCCCGATGGCACTGACGATATGGTTGTTGGTTCACATGAATGGTGTGTAGCATATATACCATGGCATGAAGGTTTGACTTTTGATATGATCTCTTGGCAGCGTGCATGCGATACTAATAACGATGGAAAGTATGACGAGAATGATGACAAGTGGCCTGAGGGCGAAGGCTGATTAATGGCATACTCCAAAGAGGTACTTGACCACTATGATAACCCAAGAAACGTTGGAAAATTTGATGATGAGGATGAGTCGATCGGAACAGGCTTGGTTGGCGCTCCTGCTTGCGGAGATGTCATGCGGTTGCAAATCAAAGTATCGGATGACGGAGTTATTGAAGATGCTCGATTCAAAACTTTTGGATGTGGATCCGCAATTGCATCGAGCTCTCTTCTCACAGAGTGGGTCAAAGGCAAAAATCTTGATCAAGCATATGCGATCAAAAATACTGACATCGCTAAAGAACTATCGCTTCCACCAGTAAAAATACATTGTTCTGTTCTTGCTGAGGATGCTATAAAATCTGCTATAGATAACTATAGACAAAAAATTAGAGAATAGAGATGCAGTATTCATTTCCCATTAGTCTCATGGCTTTGGCCATGGGCCTTGTTTTATCAGCTGTCGCTGGTTTTTTTTCCGTTGTAGGTCTAGGATTAATTTTCGCAGGTGCATACTGGTCTGTTGTTGTCATGGCAGGCACTCTTGAAGTTTCGAAAATTGTAGCAGCTTCATGGATATATCGTAATTGGTCGATAGCTCCATGGATCATGCGCATGTATATGACAATAGCTGTCATTGTGCTTGTGTTTATTACATCGATGGGTATTTTTGGGTACCTATCAAAAGCACATGTAGACCAAGTAATACAAGCAGGTGGTAATAATGAAATACAGATCGAGGCCTTGGAACGTCGAATTGCGCGTCAGCAGAGTATTATCAGCGATTCGGAGACTGTACTACTTCAACTCGATCGATCGGTCCAAACACTTATTGATTATGATCGCATCCGCGGACCAAACGGTTCGATCGCGGTTAGGGCATCCCAAAAAGAAGAAAGGCAAAGTCTTAACGACTCGATCTCTGATGCGTATGAAGAAATTGAAACCCTTAATGACGAACTCTTCCCGCTTAAGAAAACACAGATTGAACTCGAAGCAGAAATTGGGCCACTTAAATATATCGCGGAACTAGTTTATGGCGATGAAGCCTCCAATTATTTTGATACAGCTGTTCGCTGGATTATTATCCTTCTTGTTTTGGTATTTGATCCTTTGGCTATTTGTCTTTTATTAGCGGGTAATGCTGGTATACAACAAAGAGAATATGACGAACCGATTGCATTTTTGACAGAAGAAGATGTGATGAAAAATGTTGAATTAGAAGAGGTAAGAATGAGTAGAGAGGGTCATGGTAGAGACGGAAACTAAAGCTCTTTTATGTCTTTGTGGACTAGCAACGCGCAGACCAAAAGAAGAATATTATGAATATGGTTTTCATACAAATTATTTAAATTGGAAAATAAGACTTATAGACAAAAATCCAAACACAAAATTCACAACAGTGTGTTCATTTGAACCGACTAATATTTCTTCTAAATATCATAAAGAATTTTGGAAAGAAAATGAAAATATCATGTCGTTCGATCAAACTAAAAAAATGATTCATGAAATTTTTGTTGATGACTATTGGGGATTTCAAGGCATTACTGAATTGGATCTCAGTAAAACAAAAATTAATAATATGGAAAAATGGAATATTGAGTGTGGTCAATTCTATCCAGCGATTAGGATGAAAGATATACATGATAATGTTATTTCTTTTGATGATTTTGATTATGTTATCTTTTTAAGACCTGATTCTTATTACCGGGAAGATGTCAAATTAAAAAAAGATACAATGTCAATAATTGGTGATGAGGGAAGTTATGATCGCGCGTGTGGTTTATATTTCTGTACTCTCAATGATTGGGATTATAGTTGGGTAGGTCCATCTAAAATGATAAAAGAATGGATTACACATCTATCAAATGTACATTATCTTGATATAAAAGAAATCGAAAAAATTGCATGTAAAGTTGTACCTGATGAAGATAAAAAGTTTATAGGAAAAAGATTAGAATATAGAGAAATGATGGGCGACATTTATTTTTATGAAAACTATCTATATAATTTTCGATATATAAAAGAAATGCAATTTGAAGGTATAGGTAGATTAGGTTCGCCGCATCAAGATGGTAGACCTAAATTTGGTTTTAAGTCTCAACAGGGATACGATGATGTTAGTAATATCACATCGAGGTAATCTTGATGGCCAAGAAAAAAGTTTAGAGAATCAACCTGAACATATCAAAAGATGTATTAGAGGTTTAGAAATAAATGTTGAAATTGATTTGTGGGCGTTCGAAAACGGAGAACATACAGAATTATATTTAGGCCATGACGAACCACAATATGGTATCTCGACTAAATGGTTGCTTGACTTTAGTAATTTTTTATGGATACATTGTAAAAATATGCAAGCTTTAGTATATTTGCACAATCATCCTGATACTCATCGATTTAATTATTTTTGGCATGAAACAGATGATTATACTATCACATCTAAAGGCTACATCTGGGCCTATCCAGGCAACTCATTAAATTTACCATCACGAGCAATCGCTGTGATGCCCGAACAACACAATATAGATCTTCGATATTTTTGTGGAGTGTGTACTGATAATGCAGAACACTATGTGACTCATGACCGTAAAGTTAGTTATATTTGATTTAGATGGCGTTTTAATAAACGCAAAAGATATTCATTACAGAGCACTGAATAAAGCTCTCGCTGAAGTCGGTAATTATTCTATCTCACTAGAAGAACATCGATTGATATATGATGGTCATAAAACAACACAAAAGTTAAAATTATTATCTGAGCATAAAGATTTACCTCAATCATTGTGGTCAGATATCTTTACAAAAAAACAATTATATACAAAAAATGAAATAGAACAGTTAGAACGCATAGATCATATCTATGAATTAGTGATGTATTTAAAATCAGTTGGGTATAAATTAGCAGTTTGTACAAATTCGATACGGGCTACAATGCATGCAGCAATTGAAAGAGCTGGTCTAACAAATATATTTGATGTATTGTTAGCTAATGAGCATGTGACTAATGCTAAACCACATCCCGAAATTTATTGGACAGCAATGTCAAAAATTGGCGTATTGCCCGAAGAGACAATCATTATCGAAGATTCACCACCAGGTTTATTAGCAGCGACTCGATCGACAGCAAATGTCATACGAGTCAAAGATACAAATGATGTGACAATAGAAAACATTGTTCCGCAGATTACTGGTCAACCTCTACAATTAAAATGGAAAGATCCAAAACTCAATATATTGATACCAATGGCCGGCGCCGGCACTCGATTTTCTGAAGCAGGTTACTCTTTTCCTAAACCTCTGATTGAAGTCAAAGGAAAACCAATGATTCAGTTAGTAGTAGAAAATATTGGATTAGATGGTAATTTTATATACATCTGTCAGAATCAACATCGCAAAGATTTTAATCTCGATACAATGATGAATCTGATTAATGCAAATAATACTATCATTGACATTGATCATATAACAGAAGGAGCCGCTGTTACTGCTCTAAAAGCCGAAGAATATATCAATAATAATAATCCATTATTTTTTGCAAATAGTGATCAATATGTGAAATGGAATCCAGTAGAGTTTATGTACAAAATGCAAGAATCTGATTGTGATGGTGGCATAGTGACTTTTAAAGCTACACATCCAAAATGGTCGTTCGCAAAAATAAATAACGGATATGTGACAGAAGTTGCAGAGAAAAATCCAATTAGTGATGATGCTACTGTTGGTTTTTATTATTGGAAACATGGTAGTGATTTTGTTAAATATGCAAAACAAATGATAGATAAAAACATTCGAGTCAACAATGAATTTTACGTGTGTCCTGTTTTTAATGAAGCAATTGCTGATGGTAAAAAAATCATTGCTTATGAAATAGATCAAATGTGGGGACTCGGTACACCAGAAGATTTAGAATTATATTTAAGAGAGACAAAATGAGAGTAGCTGTCGTTTTTTCGGGTCAAATACGCGGTGATTATAGAGCTAATATAGAAAGAATGAGATTTATAATTCCCACTGCTGATTTTTATTTTACATCGTGGGAAGATCAGAGACAAAAAGATATTGCTGGAATTATAAATCGTTTTTACAAAGAACCTACAGATAGCTATTTAGTGGGATCAGTTGGCGATAGAGACACAATTAAAAGAAATCTTAAAATTTTAAGAAAAATAAAAAACGGTGAATTGAGTGAACAATATAAACCTGTCAGATGGAGAGGCCGCAGCGAAGAAAAAATTATTAGTGAATTATGGGCGCCATATTTGGCGAAAGGGAAAGCAAGACATGCGATGAAACAAGTCGTAGCGCATGCGCTCGCTGTAAAAGATTTTTGCAGCTCAAAAGATTATGATATAATAATTAGATGTCGATATGATATCACTATAGATCCTGCACTTAAATCACATATAAAACATTTTTGTGAACATACCTATGATTATTGGGCACCACACGGATTTCATACTTTTAACGATGAAGGTACGTTTTCTAATATGGTAAAACCAAAAAAAGTAGTAATGACCATCGAGGGGAAAGATTTAAGAGATTTTATTATAATACATCGTGCTGATTTATTTGATTATAATCGTGTTTTTTATATGTACGATAGAAAAATATTAATGCCAGCTGAATTAGGTTGGTGGCAGACGTTGTGTCAACCTTACATGTTAAATGGAGTTGACGTAAGAGGATATGTCTGTATTGATGGACAACATGAAAATAATAAAATCAAATACGATGCGCATAAAAGAAATATACACAGTTTAGTTGGTGCTGAAGATCCATTCAGCATTAAATTAAGATATGATTGTGAAGAATCGATGAATGAAGTTAGCGATGATATAGAACATATTCCAGTTTGATATGTACAAAAAAAGTATTTTGTAGTAATATATCTCTATTGGTTTATCATCGGAGTACAAACATTGTCAATTTTATCGAAGCTTCAAAAGAATTCAACCATCAAGGATACAGCTATCCTTTCTGAATCAAAGTTCTTTACAAAGAAGGACATGATTCCAACAGCCATTCCTATCATTAACCTTGCATTGTCAGGCAGACTCGATGGCGGTCTCACACCTGGTCTTACAATGTGGGCTGGTCCAAGTAAACACTTTAAGACAGCATTCAGTTTGTTGATGGCGAAAGCATACCTCGACAAGTATGACGATGCTGCGTTGTTGTTCTACGACTCTGAGTTTGGTACACCTCAATCATACTTCGAAACATTTGGTATTGATATGGATCGTGTACTGCACACTCCTGTGACTGACGTTGAACAACTTAAGTTCGATATCATGAAGCAACTCGACAATGTAGATCGTGGTGATAAGGTCATCATCATTGTCGATTCGATTGGTAACCTCGCTTCGAAGAAAGAAGTCGAAGATGCACTTAATGAGAAGGCAGTTGCCGATATGTCACGAGCTAAACAGATCAAGTCATTGTTCCGTATGGTCACACCACATCTCACACTGAAAGATATTCCGATGGTCGTTGTAAATCATACTTACAAAGAGATGGCATTGTTCCCGAAAGATATCGTTGGTGGTGGTACTGGTTCATACTATTCTGCAGACAACATCTACATTATTGGTCGTCAACAGGAAAAAGAAGGCAAAGATGTGGTAGGATATAACTTTATTATTAATGTGGAGAAATCTCGTTATGTTCGTGAAAAATCTAAAATCCCGGTTACTGTTACTCATGGCGGCGGTATTAGTCGTTGGAGCGGACTTCTGGATATCGCAATGGCAGGAGGATTCGTTGTCAAGCCCTCTAATGGTTGGTATGCCCGTACAGATCTTGCCACCGGGGAAATAGAAGACAAGAAGTTCAGACTAAAAGAAACCGATAGTAAAGATTTTTGGCTGCCAATTGTGACGTCAGAGAAATTTAATGAATATATAAAGCAGACCTATCAAGTTGGTCACTCTGCTATTATCACAGACGAAGAGATAGAGGAGTTTGTAACTAATGAGTGATATCTCAATCGAGAATCTCATACTCAGCAATCTATTATATGATGAGAACTATATTCGTAGTGTTCTACCATTTCTCAAAGAAGAATACTTTGTCAACCACGAACAACGTATCACATTTAATCTCGTAAACAAGTACTTTACAAAATATAATGCATGTCCATCTCGTGAAGCACTGAAGATCGAGGTAGACGAGTTATCTCTCAATACAGATACTCATGCAGCTTGTGTACAATTCATTGGATCGCTCAATAAATCAGATACAGATGAAGAATGGCTGCTGAAGCAGACAGAGAAGTATTGTCAAGACAAAGCAATCTACAACGCCATTATGGAATCGATTCAGGTGATCGATGGGAAGTCAGACAAAGACAAAGGTGCATTGCCTGAAATCTTGTCTGATGCGCTCGCTGTCTCCTTCGACACCAATATTGGGCATGACTTCCTTGAAGACTTCGAAACACGCTACGACTTCTATCACAAGAAGGTAGAACGTCAGCCATTCGATCTCGATTATTTTAATCGTATCACTCGTGGTGGTATTCCTCGTAAAACACTTAACGTTATCCTCGCTGGTACTGGTGTAGGTAAGACACTAATGATGTGTCACTTCGCTGCATCTAATCTCATGCAAGGCAAGAATGTATTATATGTCACCTTAGAAATGGCTGAAGAGAGGATCGCAGAACGCATCGATGCGAATCTCATGGGTGTCCCTCTCAACGATCTAGCGACATATCCGAAAGACACCTATGAAACTAAACTCAATCGAATTAAAGGTAAGACAGCTGGTAAGTTGATTGTCAAAGAATATCCGACTGCCTCTATCGGCAGTGGTCACCTTCGACATCTACTCAACGAGTTGAAGCTGAAGAAGAACTTCATGCCTGATATTATCTACATCGATTATCTTAATCTATGTGTGTCATCTCGTATCCGTATGGGTGCCAATGTCAACACATATTCCTATGTTAAAGCAATTGCCGAAGAGCTAAGGGGACTTGCAGTTGAATTCAACCTTCCGATCTTTACAGCAACGCAGACTAATCGAACAGGGTTCACGTCGTCGGATGTGGGCCTCGAGGACACTAGCGAGTCCTTTGGATTGCCCGCTACTGCAGATTTCATGTTTGCCGCCATCTCTAACGAAGAACTTGAGAGCCTCGGCCAACTCCTCATTAAACAACTCAAAAACAGATATAACGACCCCGGTCTCCATCGTCGATTTGTCGTTGGAGTCGACAGATCAAGAATGAAGTTGTATGATGTGGAACAGAATGCACAACAAAATATTGGACCTGATATTGCTGATAAACCTGTGATGGATAATACAGATTTTGGTGAAGGTCTACGAAGAGAACGAGTAGATAAGAGTATATTCGAATCATGGAAATGAAACAGTTTAGAATAAAATTTAAACATTGGAAAGAAGACAGAGAAATCGTAGAAGTTGGCACTATGCCCGATGTATTGAATAATCCCATGTCAGAAAAATTTGTTATACAGACACCTCAAGGTGATTTTATTGACATTATTAAAAGTACAGTCGTGGAGGGCCCAACACTTGTCGATTGAATATAAATTTAATGAAGAAGAATTGGTAAATGAGTTAGCAGACTACATCGACTCTACGTATGATCAGCACTATGCGAAAGGTAAGTTCCAAGCCACAGAATTTATCATTGATGGTGGTCATGGTGAAGGATTCTGTTTGGGCAACATCCTCAAGTACACACAGCGATACGGTCAGAAAGATGGTAAGAATCGTAAGGATCTGATGAAGGTTCTACATTATGCTCTCATGGCACTACATGTACATGATTTGGAGCATCAAGAACCTACAGATTGGCGAACTATATCCCAATGATCTAAAAATGTAATTATTAACATAAAATAGTCTAAGAAAATCTCTAATCAAATCAAAGACTTATATTACGCCAGAATCTCCAATCAAATCAATAACTTAGGGATGTACATATCCGGCCCCTGAGGTATAATGGGTCCTGTAAATTACTAAAGGACGTTGATATGGCTAAGCAACTTTACATCTCAGAGTTTTTCGCAGACACCTACAGTGGTGGTAACACCATCCCTTGGGACGCTGCTGCTAAGTACTTTCGTAACGCTGGCCACTTTGGTATGACTTATGCTGATGGTGAAGGTCTTCTCGAAAACTTGATTGGTTTCGAAAAGTTCTATGACACAATGATGGTTGAGTGTTCTTCTGAGCTCGAGGCTGGTCAGCGTGTTTACGAGTGTGAAGACGATTTCTACTCTGACTACTGCTGGGAAATCTGTGCATTCAATGTTCTTTGCGAAGGCTTCGGTAAACTCTTTGCACCGAAAGCTGCATAAATAATACGGAGGTACTAATTATGTGGACACCAACAAAAATTGCTGTACTTTTAACTTTTTTTGCTGTAGGATTTTGGTCTGGTGGTGCTTATGGTCAAGAGAAAAAAGATTCTGTGGCAACCAAAGGCACTACAACCGGTGGTTATGTAGTGTATGTCAATGGTAAACGCGATCATCGTGCTGAACTCAGATTGATGCAACAACATATGCATAATCGTAACGGGCGTCAGGGCTTTGGCGAATATACTAAAAATCGAATAAATCGAGAATTCGATCATCGTTTAAAGCGTAAGATCGATGCCGAAGTCGATCGTGTCATGGATAAAATATTTTAGGAAAATTTATGAAAGAGAAATTAGTGCGATGGTGTAAGATCGTAGTTGCTACACCAATCGTTTTTTTATGGGATATATTTTTCTTTTTGGTCGAAAAATTATACGAAGGTTGTAAATTTGTCGATGAAAAAGGAGGAGCAAAATTAGAGGAATTCATTGATGGCTAGTGTGAGGATACCGCTTGATACTATGAATAAAGTATTGGGTCTGCTTGGTTCGTTGCCGTACACTCAAGTGGCAGAATTGATTACTGAAGTCAAAGAGGTAAGTGTTGTCGGAGAGGACCCGATTCATAAAGTTGGTACTGAAGAAGATTTATCTGAAACAACACCTAAAAATAAAAAATGACATTTGATACTTTCATGGTGATTGCAGGTGGCATTATGCTTTCTGCAAAATTTTTATTTTGGTTATTTGTACTTGGTCTGATTGTATGGGCTTTCTTTAAATTTTTAGGCCCAATTTTAACATTCATATCATATGGCTTTGCCACACTAATCTTATTCCTTACTCTTTTATGTTTCGTATTTTTTTACTGACATTCCTATTAACTTCATGTGCTCTCGCTCCTGATGACTGGGGCGTTTCTATTGAAGATATGGAGGGAATGGGAAATCCAGACATCGAAGAATGTCAGATTACTTTCGGCGGTGAAGTACCAATGGTGCCATGTACTATTGAATTGAATTTTGAATGGGATTTATGAAAATAGCTCTTTTGTCAATTTATTTTTTCTATCTAATAGCAATCAATCTTGCTTTGACATTTATTGCATATAGGATATATTATGAAGATTTATGACGATATTTTTGATGAACAAGAATTAAATTACATTAGAGAAGTTTTTAATGAAGATTTAAAAGGTCCGTGGACAATTAACAAATATCATTGGCAAGATATTTTGACAATTGGCACTGATGGTTTTGTTCTAATGCGTCATGTACCAGGTAAAGTAAAAAACATTGTTTTTGATGCTATCAAAAAACATGTACATTTTGATAAAGAACCGAATATAATGTTTTATATGTGGTTGACAGGATCTGGTATCAATTGGCATCATGATGATCATACAAAACAAGCTTGTACGATTTATCTAGAAGACTGGCCGCTTGAATGTGGTGGTCAATTGATATACAAAGAAGGACGAGCTAATAAGCTTATTCCTGTCAAAGCAAATAGAATGGTTGTCAATGATGACCGTACCGAGCATATGGTATCTTTAGTCAGAAAAAATAAAGATAAAATTCGATTTACTATGCAGATATTTGATGTACGATGAACAGATTTTATATTGAAGAAACACCACAACGATGTGCTCAGTCACATTGCGACAAACACGTACCGAAGATGTACGTTGAAGAAGCACAGATGCTATCGACTGTGCATCGTCTCCTTGATGGTACTGAGGAGCGTCGACCTTCAAAGTCAGGCAAGACTATGCAACGTTATTGGAAATTGCCTGATGAGCGCGAGGATGTCCTCTATTCTGCGGTACATGTAAAACATCCTTGTACCGTATGGGCTATGGAGACGGCGGGTAATTACAAGTGGGCATATCAGATGTTCCTCTACCTCGGCATCGAGTACAACTATCGATACAACAAGTATCACAAGACAGATGAGCTTGATGGTTGGTTGTGTTTTCCTCCTAACAACATTAATCCATCCGAAGAAGTGACTCCTATGCCGCTCGCGATGGGTGCAAATCCCGAATGCATGAATCCTGACGATGTGATGGGTTCTTATCGAGCATTTTACCAAACCAAACAAGAACGATTTAAAATGGTTTGGACAAAACGGCCTGTACCTGAATGGTTCGAATACTCCGCAGCATAAATAGTTATACACTATTTCGGAGGTCGTCATGGCTAGACTCACCAAAGTATCTGAGTTGGATGCTGATTTTATTGCGCGTGCAACTCAAGTTACGTCATTCAATATTCGTGGTGCAGATTTTGAATCTCTCAAATATAAAAACGAGATTCAACATCTGTACGCCACTTATATGTTCAAAGGATTTGATCTGTCTAAAACCATCAAAGGCATGGATGTGACTAAAGTCAATAATCTTATCAATGATCTCAAGACAATCGATCGTCAAGCATTTAATAATCTATATGACTTTCAACCAAAAGGCGTGGGTCCTGGTGAATGCCTACTATATTTCTTAATTGATGATGCTACACTCGGTGGAGGTACATCTGCTGGTGTTGATATGAAAATTGGATCAAAACTTTTCGAAGTCAAGGGCGCTAATTTAGCAGGTGATAAAAAGTCTGTAACTGGATTTAAATTGGGTGGTACAGTGGACCTTACAGATATGGTGAATAAAGCTGTACAAATGAAAGAATCTCTTGGGTTTGCTACCATGGGCAAAGGCAAGAATGAAGTAAATAAGACTCAAATAGAAGCAATCAAGAAAACATATCCAAAAGAATGGAAAGCAATTGAAACAGAATATGCTAATAAAGCATACAAATATTTTGGAAATATCCCTGTGATTTTCTTCAATAATAATCGCAGCGGCCCAAAATTAACAACTGCTGCTGGTCATGTGATCAAAGCAGATCCAGTTAAAAAGACTGACATTATGATCGATGTTATTACTCAAGGCACTATTAAACCCAAGATTAAAGTCTAATGAAAAAATTCGATAAGTATATAGTAGAAGCCAAGAACACTCATATGGAACATGTGGAGGATTTGATATTCAATGAAGGCGTGGTTGGAACTAGAAAGGCTATTAATTTCCTACGTGATTTACGAGATATGTTATCAGGTAGTAGCAAAGCTTCTGTCTCTCGCACCGTCAAATGGGACGGTGCTCCTGCTGTATTCGCGGGCATCGATCCGACAGACGGTAAGTTTTTCGTTGCTAAAAAAGGTGTATTTAACAAAAACCCAAAAATCTATAAGACTCCCGCAGACGTCAAAGCTGATACTACAGGAACTCTTACTGATAAACTCCTCGTTGCGCTCGAAGAATTCAGCAAACTTGGAATCAAAAAAGGCGTATTTCAGGGTGATTTGATGTTCACCAAAGGAGACGTCAAAAAGGAAACCATCGATGATGAGTCTTATTTTACTTTCCAGCCTAATACTATTGTCTATGCTGTTCCTGTCAAAAGTCCGCTCGGACGTGAAATTAGTAAAGCTAAAATCGGAGTTGTATGGCACACTACTTATACTGGAAACGATTTTGTTTCTATGCGGGCTAGTTTTGGTAAACAGATTGCTTCTACCTTTAATAATGTAGCCGGTGTATGGCAGACCGATGCTACTTATCGAGATGAAACAGGAAACGCTACATTTACTTTAGCTGAAACTGAAAGAGTAACTGCACTCTTATCACAGGCGGGTACAGTTTTTAATAATACGCCTGCAGAATTGATTAACTATTTTCATGAGAATAAAACCATGCTAGATCTCATCAAAATATTTAATAATAGTTATGTTAGAGGTGGCAAACGAATTAATCCGCGTACACACACTCAAGCATTCATGAATTGGATTACTGATCGATACAAAAAAGAACTTGATAAATTAAAAACACCAGCTAGCAAAGCAAAGAAAAAAGCTGAGATGAAAAATACAATGAGATTTTTTAGTCGATTTAGAAAGCCACAAATTCAAAATGTATGGACATTAATGGTTCTGCTGTCAGACGCTAAACAGATGATCATAAATAAAATGAATAAAGCTGGTTCTCTTCGAACCTTTCTTAGAACTCGTACAGGTTTTAAAGTTACAGCACCAGAAGGTTTCTGTGCTATCGATCATTTGAGCAACGATGCTGTCAAGATTGTAGATAGAATGGAATTTAGTAAAGCTAATTTTAGCCCTGATGTGATAAAAGGATGGCAACGATAAATGCAAGGAAGACACTTAGGCGGTCACTGCGGTGTGACTCATTTAGATCATGGCGCTATTGATTGGGCCATAGAAGAATTTGATATTAAATCAATGCTCGACGTCGGCTGCGGGCCCGGGGGCATGGTCAATTTAGCAGTCAGAAAAGGATTAAAAGCACATGGCATTGATGGCGATCGAAAAATCGCCGAGAGTTGGTTTAACAAATCAATGTTTACTATACATGATTTTCAAGACGGTCCTCCAACAATTAACGAAACATACGATTTGTGTTGGTCGGTAGAATTTGTAGAACATGTGTACGAGCAATATATGGATAATTATGTTGCTGCATTTCAAAAATGTCGTGTACTCTTTATGACGCACGCTGTACCTGGTCAAGGCGGACATCATCACGTCAACGAGCAAGAAGAAGATTATTGGCTTCAAAAAATTGAGAGTTATGGATTTAAGTTTAGTCGACAGCATACTACTAAATTAAAAGAAGTAACAACAATGAATACAGATGGCGGCCGATGGGCACCATACGTTAAATTAACCGGACTTGTATTCATCAATGAAAAGTTTAATAATTAGTCAGCCAAAATCAGGCACATATCTGCTTGCTAACGTGCTCCAAAATATGGGGTTGATGTTTACATATATGCATATCAATGCCGGAGCGTATGACAGATATAATCCTCAAGATCTAGAAGATGGTCGTAAACATCCAGAAAGATATCGTACAAAAGCTAGTATCGAAGAAGCACTCGAACAAATTAATGATAATGAGTTTGCTGTTACACACCACATCTATAGTCAAAAACTAGAGCAACAGCTATATAATTTTAAAAAAATTATCTTACATAGAAATCCAAAAGATGCTGCTGATAGTTGGAATAGATGGAATAAAGAGAGTGGTAGAAATAGACCTCGAAAAGTAACCATACCAGATAGTATCAAGAAATGGTCTGATAAAAGATGGACGTTTACTTTATCTTTTGAGGATATGATAAATAAAAATACAAAGGTTATCGATGACCTACAACAGTTTTTATTCGCTGAAATAAAATATAATAGTCTAGATATTTTAGAGTTGAGTCTATCACAAGATTCCCTAACAAAGAGTAGTTTGAGAAATGTTAATTAGTGATGAATATAAAAATGTACTTAGACAAACACGTGAAGAATCTAAAACTCGATGGGGTGACACAGGTCGCCAATATGTTAGAGAAGTTTTACCTCTCCTTCAAAAAGAAACGTATGTAGATATCCTCGATTATGGTGCCGGTCATGGCACTTTCGGCGCTTCTTTACCCAATCAATATCAAGTAACCGAATACGATCCAGGTTTTGCAGATAAAGCAGACAACAATATACCTCGTTCTTTTGTGGTATGTTGTGATGTGCTTGAACATATAGAACCAACTCTCATTGAATCAGTACTTGATGATCTTCAACGCTGTACACTCGACAAAGGTTATTTTGTTATCAGTTGTAGACCAGCTGCAAAAATATTATCTGATGGTAGAAATGCACATCTGATTGTAGAAGATCAATCATGGTGGAAAGAAAAACTTAATACAAGATTTAATCTATTATCAGAAAAGTGGGATGATAGACAGAAAAATTATATAGTTTATGTTTCCCGAAAAAATTAATGTAATAGGAAATGCTCAAAGTTTATTCAATAAAAATTACGGAGAGCAGATAGACAAATATCCTACGGTAAGATTTAATTACATAGAAAATCTGAAGCCACAAATACAGGGTACAAGATGGGATTATATGGCAACGAGCGATCCAAAACAAATAGCTCGTTGGAATAAAGCGGCTGAATTGCCTTTTCATACTTTTTTGTTTACGATATGGGCAGAAAAAGAAAAAAGGCATGTCACTGGCGACAAATACAAGGGAAAGAGTGTATATAGAATACCAGACAAAATATGGACAGAATTAAATAATATTAATCCTCGACCTTCGACTGGTTTATCTGTTTTATATCTTTTTGATCAATTGAATATCGCTGAAGTGAATGTATACGGATTTGATTTTAAAGAAACAAAAAGCTATTATAATTCTGCTGATACAGATAATCGACAAAGTTCTATGCACAATTACGATCAAGAAAAAAAATATATAAATCAGATGATTGAAAAAAATAACTGGAATATATTTTAATGAAAGCATTTATTTTAAGACACGACAGCACATTATCATATGAATATGCAGAGATTGCAGCAGAGTCGTGTGATGAACATAAAATTGAATGGGAATATTTTGAAGGATTCAGCAATATGTTGGGTTCTGATGCTCATAAACAAATCGGTGTCATTGAAAATCCAAAGAAAACACTAAAACCTATTAATTCAGATAGTAATAAGGCGCAACTTTGTACAGCTGGTCATGTCGCTATATGGAAACATATCGTAGATACTCGTATGCAATCGGCCATCATATTAGAACACGATGCTGTAATGCTACAAGAATTCGATTTTAATATTAATTATGATTGTATCGTTGCATTGGGATATAAATTAAAAGATAAGAATCAATATAATCATGTCAAAGATAAAGTTGCATTGAGAAAAATAGATAAACATAGTGGATCACATGCTTATGTTATTACTCGCGGTGCTGCTGAACAAATGCTTGATAATATCAGAGAGATGGGAACATCTGGTTGTGTCGATCAACATGTTTTTAGAGCAAATACTCTCAGAAAAAATGTACCGCTGTATATTGCAGATCCCGTTTGTGCGATCGGTTGGATAAGAAAATCCACAATATGGGGCGCAGCAAGTTTAGTTAACTTTGATTATATTGATTCATTTAAAAAGAATTTATCATGAAACCAGCGCAGGCTTATATACTAAAAACAATTGATGAACGATCTCAAAAATATGCATCTGATGTAGCAGATTCGTGTAGAGAGGTAGGATTACCGTGGGAATATGTTGAATGGTATCAAGGCAAACCAGAATTAGCATGGCAAAATACCGGTGTTCCTAAACCAACTAAGGTAAGTGGCGGTGCTGCTGCACAGTGTTGTTATAGTGGTCATATTGCAATTTGGAAAAAGATAGCGGATAGCGGGAAAGCTGCTATCGTATTAGAACATGATGGAATGATGTTGTGGCCTGTGAATGTGGAAATACCTGAAAATATGATTGTCGTCCTGGGATATAAACTAGAACATCCTACAAATTATGATCATCGAGCCGCAGGTCCTCCATTTCAAATTATTGATGTAAAAGGTGGTGGTCATGAAGGTTCTCATGCATATGCTATTACACCGAAAACTGCCGAAAAATTATTAGAAGAAATTGCCACAATGGGTTGTTCAGGTGCAATCGATAATCAATATTTTCTGAAATCTCGTAGGTCTAAAATTCCTATTAAAATCATGAGTCCTACTCCAGCTATCGGTTGGATACGAGAATCTACAATACAAAGTAGATCATCAACTAAAAATTATGAGTTCATTCCTTCTTTTAAAGAACATTTAAAATCATAATTGTATAAATACCTGTAGAAGTTAGGCTGCGGCAGACCTTCGTTAGGATAAGGCTAAGGCAATCTCCATGAAAAAGGTAGTTATCGCGTTCGGTCGTATGAATCCTCCTACGATTGGCCACGAAAAATTAGTTACAAAAATTAAAATGGTTGCACGGAAGAATCGTGCGACACCTATGCTCTTCTTATCTCATTCGCAAGATAAGAGAAAAAATCCCCTTTCCTACGAAGATAAAATCCGCCTCGCTAAAAAAGCATTTGGACCTATGGTACAAAATTCAAATGCTCGAACAATTATTGACGTTGCAAAACAATTACAAAACAAATATAACGAGCTTATTGTTATAGGCGGATCTGATAGAGTAGATGATTTTCAGAAGTTATTAAATACATATAATGGTAAAGATTATAACTTTGATAAGATTACCGTGGTATCAGCAGGTGAAAGAGACCCTGATTCAGACGATGTTTCAGGCATGAGTGCTTCTAAATTAAGATCACTCGCATATGCTGGTAAATTTACTCAATTTAAATCTGGTCTGCCAAAAAGAATACAAAGAGGTTCAGAGGCAAAAGATATGTACGATAAAATAAGAGATGTTGCTGGCGTATCTGAAGACAAAAATTTACAAGAAGTCTTGACAATGCAACAACGTCTAAAGCGCAAGCAAATGATGAAGCGCATTAAAGGCAAAATTAAGTTAGGCAAAAGACGAGCTAAATATAAGATTGCAAATACCGATAAGTTAAAAAAGAGATCGATGAAAAAGGCAAGAGAAGCCATACGAGCTAGAATTGCTGGATCTCAGGGCAAAAATTATAAAGATTTGCCATACGCCGGCCGTCAACAAGTCGATAAAAAGGTTGAAAAGAAAAAGGATATTATTTCGCGGCTTGCAAAGCGAATGTTGCCTAAAGTTAAAAAAGCCGAGATGGAAAGAGTACAAAAAGCTAGAAAGACTCGAAAAGAATCTGTTGAGTCTGAAATGATTATGAGAATCATTGATAAAATTAATTTAGAAAAAATATCAGAGAAGGTAGAACACAATCTTCGAAAGAAAAGTGAAAAATATAATATTACTTTTGAAGAAATTCGCGATCGATATACTGAATACAAGCAAGAATGGTATCTTGTAGATACAGACTTAAGTGCTGAGCAATATGCATTTGACAATTTAAATCATGATTTAATTAATGAGAAAGGTGAAGATGCAAAAGGTCATAAGAGACCGACAGAAGACGGAGCAGGTTTGACACGTAAAGGTGCAAAAGCGCACGGTGTTAAGACCGCGGTAACAACACCGCCCTCTAAACTCGATCCAGACGGTAAAGCAGCTGGTAGACGAAAGTCTTTCTGTGCTCGCTCGCGAGGATGGACAGGTGAGAGGGGAAAAGCAGCACGACGTAGGTGGAACTGCTAATGGCAATTTGGAACAAAGACTCGCAATCATATCTAGCAAATAATAAAACATTATTTGAAGCTGTAGTCGTTGCTCCGTTTGTTTCTGCTGGTTTGCCTGCAGGCCAGCAACATATTAATAAATTTGGTTATACAGGTACAGATATCAATGGTACTGCCACGATATGGGATGGATGTGGCACAACGGCACTGTATCCATATCCATCGAGTGGTGTTGTTGCAATTACATCTTCGAGCGGTACTGACACAGGAGAAATAGTCGAAGTTCAAGGTCTTGATGATGATTATAATCAAGTGATCGAAGACATTAACGTTGGTTCGTCTGGTGCAACAACTTTCTCTCGTATCTTTCGTGCTCGTATGAAGGATGCAACAAACGTCGGACTTATTAGTATCAATCAAGGCGCATCACTTGCGGCACAGATTATAGCAGGAAATGGTCAGACTCTAATGGCAGTCTATACGATTCCTGCAGGTAAGACTGGATATTTGATAAAATTCCAAGGAAGTTCGGATAAGTCGACAGCAGTACAATTTAAATTATTTGCTCGACCTTTTGGAGAGGCATTTAACTTAAAAGGACAATGGGGAACACAGGGTGGAAACGTTGTAACATATGATTACCCAATTCCTCTGACTTTTGCAGAAAAAACAGATTTAAAGATTGATTTTACAACCGGAAACAACTGTGGCGGTGGTGCAATCTTTGATGTTTTATTAGTAGATAACTAGGCGTAAATAAATGAAAACTTTTTTAGAATATACAGAAAATCAAAAAAGAGTTAAAGACAAAATTAATAGAGAGAAGGAAGCTGATAAAGAAAAACACGATCGTATGATGGATCGTGCTCGTACTCGCGATACTCGTAAAAAGAATACAATGACTGAAGAAGGTGGTTCATTTGCTGCGAAAGCTGCAAAGTCTGGTATCTCAGCAAGTACATTGCGTAAAGTTTACAACAGAGGTGTTGCAGCATGGAAAACAGGTCATCGACCTGGCACGACTCCACAACAATGGGGTCATGCACGTGTCAATGCTTTTATTGCAAAGAAAAAGAAAGGTGGACTCAACCACGATAAAGATCTAGCGTGAGGATATTATGGCAGATTTAAAGGATACAAGCGAAATACAAGGACTCATGTCCGCTGTGAAAGATATTATGAAAGGTAATCAAAACCTTTATCAGCAGGATTTAGAGAGACAATTTAATTTTCCCGGTGCTACAGCACCAGTAGAGGAACCAGTAGATGATATTAGCGGAAGCGATTCAGAGGAACAAGTTGAAGTCAGCAGCGAAGAGCCTGTCGAAGCTAGCTCGGACGAACACATCAGTTCGGAGAGTGATGCAGAAGTTACAGACGGGGAAGTTGCCGACGAAACAGGATCTGAAATCAGTCAAGGGTAAAGAGCAAGACGATGTAGTAATGGCTTTGACTCAGGCGATTGGACCTGACGAAGCGATTAAGTTGCTCGAAATGTGTGACATGTCTAAGCATGCTGCTAAGCTTGTGCCTAATAAGAAGGGTGATCCCGATGGGCCTCTACCAAAATGGGGAGAACCTGAAGGTGTTGAAGATGCAATCAAGAAAACACCTGGTCAAAAGAAAGTAAAAGAAGCCTGTTGGGACGGATACAAAAAAGTTGGTATGAAGAAAAAAGGTAAGAAGCGTGTACCTAACTGTGTACCAGAAGAGAAAGAAGTTAAAACAATTAAGGTTGGTGAAGATGCAGTAGGTAGTGATCAATGCCATTATGCACTTGTCATGGATAGAAAAGTTACAGCTGTTGGTACTAAAGACGAGATGCTTGCGAAGTGTAAAGAAGAGGGTGGTCGAGTTTGGGTATCTACTAAAAGGGTTGGTGACGTTGTCGAAGAACGATCAGCACAAGATCCTGACATTAAAGATCGTAAGGGTACACAACCAGCCGCGTATCATAAAGGTTTAAAGAAAACAACAAAAGCCAAGCGAGATGCACACTTTAAGAAGCATGGCAAGAAAGCAGACGACGATGCATCAGCATACAAAGATGCACCTGGCGATAAGAAAGCAAGGAAGGGAGACATGCCTAAGTCTAAGTATACTAAGTTTGTAGATAAGATGATGGACGAAGAGCACGAAATACATGTAAAGCTTGATCATCTCGATGGTGACTCTCGACAAAAGAAAGCTGGTGCAGTGATGCGTAAGCACGAAAGAGCGGGTCATATCGAGTATGTAGGCAATACTGATAAGGGTGTTGTGTTTAAAGCGAAGAGTAAACAACATGCTGATCGTTTGCATCGAGATCTAAAGCCGCATGCAACTGGTGTAGAACATACAAATGAAGAAACTCAGATTACTGAGATTTCAAAAGATACGGCTCGTAGCTATTTCAACAAAGTTGGTGATAAGAGTAAGAAAGAAATTGAGAAGAGAAAGGCAAAAGGCGGACCTCAGCGAGCGATGAAAACAATGTATCCTGACCATAAGGTAAGCGAAGCTGCTGAGTATCATGTTACTAAACCAGGTGGATCTTTACGTAAACCTGATAGTGTACATAAGTCAAAGTCAGATGCAATGAAGCACGCATTCAAGCTCTCTGGTAATAAGCATCGCGGTGCCCATGGAGCTCAAGTGTTCCGTGTACATAAAGGTACAGTATCACACGGTTTTGATACAGAAGGTCGTTCACGACACCTCGGTCTCGACCACGGTAAAATGACCGGTAAGAAACCAATCCGTGAAGGAAAATATGCTGTCGATATTGAAGGGATGCCGCGTTTCTATATGAATTCAGATTCACCGGGTCGTGTGAAGATTGCATTACGACAAATGCTAAAGAAAGCAAATGCTATCAAGAGTGTAACTCGTACTTTTGATCCACAAATTAAAGCAGATCTGCGACAGCGTCTGAAAGATGCATCAACAGATATGCATACTAATTACGTATCAGAAAAACTCAAAGCATCAGATGATATGGGTAAATGGGTAGATGATTTTAAAGATTCTGATGCACCACAATTTAAGGGGAAATCTATGAAGAAGAGACGTCAAATGGCGATTGCTGCTAAGCTTTCAGCTATGCGTGAAGGCACTGAGGCTTATGGCAAGTCAGTAAATAAAATAGCTGATGATAAGAAGAAAGCTGCTATCTCTTCTTCTGATAAGAACAAGCTTGGTAAGATTGCTGACATGATGAAGAAAGAACGCGAATCTAAAGTATCAGAAGCAATGTCGCCCGAATCTCGGAAAGCACACGGTCGAATGTTTAAGGCCGCTGCGAAGAAGAAATATGATGCTGATACAAAAGCTGCAGCACAAGCCGAACGTGAAAAGCGGTTAAAGGCAAAAGGTTGGGTCAAGAATGATCGTGGCGGTATGTCAAAGGTAAGCGAAGAAGAAACACAAGTCGATGAAGGTGCATACAAAGGTAAAGATGCATTTGGTCGTGGTGTGACTGCTGCATTACGTGGTGGCAAAGCTGGTGCTTATATGTCAAAGAAAGCCAAAGAGCGTTCTGATATGAATAAGAAGAACGATCCAGGTTCTGCGAAGAAAGGATATGCTCTCAGTGTAACTGACAAAGATAAGGCAATGAAGAAAGCGCGAAAGAAAGGTCTGAACCCTAAGCATCCTTCTACTAATTATAAGCGGAAGTTGCCTGAAGAAAAACAAAAGAAAGATCATCAGACAATCAGCTATGTTACACATGGTGGCCAAAAAGGCAAAGTACAAGTACACAAAGACAATGCCTTTAAAGCGCTGAATCATTATCGTAAGAATAATAAGAGTGCACAATTTGAAGAGACTGATTCATGGAAAAAAGATTCTGGTTGGAAAAAAGCTCCGGCCGAACGCAAAGATGAATATGGCAATACTATTAAGAAGCAAAACATTGCCAAACATCTTGCACGTAAAGCAATGAAACAAACGGAGAAAAAATCATGAAGAAATTTAAGGATTTTGTAGCGGAGAAGAAAGAACTTTCTCCTGCACAGAAAAAACATCTTGACGTTGATGACGATAATGACATCGATGCAGAAGACTTCAAGAAGTTGAGAGCTAAGAAAGAGAAAGCTGTCAAGGATGACGACTAATAAATAACTGTTTAACACTAAGACGGAGAATAAGAAATGTCTTTATTCGGTAAAAGAGACCAGAAATCAGATGCGCCTAAGTTTACTGCGAAAGCTGAAACTGGTGAATCAGGTCAAGATCTGTTCGGTACTGAGGTATTCGGTGTCAGTGATGCTGAATCACAAGCTGCTCGAGGTGATGGTAAAGGTAGTGTACCTCCCGGTTGGGTAAAGGTCACGACTGGAACTGGTGGCCGTTCAGGCCGAGTCACTCACGAGACTTTGGCTTGCGCTGGTATTACGGGCGATGCAACTGATTTTGCTAATACATCTACTTTGGATGTCGCTAATACTACTGGTACAGCTGACGACGCCACTATGCCTGATAGTTAATCAATAAAAGATTATTATGACACCATTGAATGAGTCTAGTTTTTTACTTTATGCTGCTGCGAGTTACACAAATACAGTATATGATATCGAAGAATTTTATGATGATTTGAAGAGATTCAAATATCTAAAGCGACTATTTTCTCGATATGTAGAAAAAAATGAACTAAAAGAAAGATTGATTTTAAATCACATTATTACACTATATAATGTATTTCATCATGAGGCTGCTACGCGCATGCTATTTTATAAGATTGATGAAGAGCATTGGGGTATTTTAAAAACTTTCTTGTTATTTCTACAATATATGCCTAATACGGTAATGAATATAGAATATGAAGGGTGTCATATAAAGTCAGATATGATTAAAGTAGATTTAAAAATAGCAGAAATCTTAAGGAGTTTATAGTGGCAAAAGGTGCTATCGATTTAGCAGCCATTTATATGTTTTTAAAGAGACTTGTAACTCCTTTTGAGCAATGGGATGCATACAAAACTGGACTAATTGACAAAAACGGTAAAGTTATTGTTGTGAAGGCAGACAGAACGCCTGAGCAAGAAAAATCGTTTGGTTATTTTGATAGATTAGTAGCTAACCTGAAAAAACTGCTAGGTAAAATTCCTGGAGGCAAGACGCGTATAGCGTCATTTGCCGCAGCTTTATTATTGCTTAAAGAAAAAAATTTAGATCCTGATGATATTGAATATTTAGAAGAATGTTTGAATTACTATATGAAAGAGGCTACATTATTAGTAGAGGACGGAGCAGTTGTTCCTACTAATAATACAACCATGGGTCCTGGAATGGGCGATGATGCTCAAGCATTTCCAAAGAAAAAGAAAAAAAGGAAAACACAATTCATCACGCGTAACTACATTGAAATCAATGGTAAACGCAAACGTATTTTTAAGGGCTAATAATGGCTGAGACACATACAAAACGTTTAGATCGCATCGAAGAAAAAATCGATAAGTTAGGTGATGCGATGATCTCTTTAGCGCGGGCTGAAGAGAAATTGATTGCTATTGAACAAAACAATCATTCGAATTTTGAAAGATTAAATCGTTTCTCAGCTAAGTTAGATGATATAGAGAAAAAAGTAGATGATAATGCCTATACTATTAGAATTATTAATAGATTATTTTGGATAGGTGTAACAGCAGTCGTAGCACTTGTATCCTCTCAACACTTGCCTTGGGGATAGCATGTACAAAACCTGAAAAATGGTTATAATAGCTCTATAGCTATTTCAGGTTTATATTATGTGGTTAGAACAAAAGTATATTGGTCTCATCTCCAACCGATTAGACCGATTTAAGAGGGTAAAAGCTCAACATTATAATTTTAGGTGCCCCGTTTGTGGAGACTCCCGAAAAAATAAGTACAAAGCACGTGGTTGGATATTTCCAAAAGACGATGGCGGATTTTTGTACCATTGTCATAATTGCAGTATTACTTTGGGTATCGATAAGCTCCTTGAGTTAGTCGATCCAATAGTATATCAGGAATTCATCCGCGAAAAAATATCCGATAATCTGTCTCCGGTAGTAGATCGAAAGCAGTCAGAGGCCGAAGTACTGGCTATTAAGATGAAACCTCCCAAGTTCGTTAAGTCTAGCGAGCTAAAAAATCTCAAAAAAATCTCACAATTGCCTCACGATCATCCCGCAAAGGCATATATAAACAAGAGACAAATTCCTACACCGTATCATGCTAAGCTGTTCTATGCTCCGCGGTTTAAGCAATTCGTTAACAGCGTGATACCAGGAAAGTTTGATACGTTAGATAACGATGAACCACGTCTCATTATACCGTTTCTCGATGAGGATAAAAACCTCTTCGGATTTCAAGGACGATCATTTCGTAAAGATGGCATACGGTATATAACAATAATGATCGACACAAAGAAGTCTAAAGTCTTTGGCTTAGATACATGTGATCGCTCACAAACTCACTACATTCTCGAAGGTCCAATTGATTCGATGTTTGTAGATAACTCAATCGCAATGGCTGGTGGATCTATTGATTGGGATTTAGTGAATGAAAACAGCGTTTTTGTTTACGATAACGAACCACGATCAATTGAAACATGTGCTAAAATTGAGAAGACAATAGATAAAGGATATAAGGTGGTCATATTCCCAGAGTCAATCAAATCGAAAGATGTGAATGACATGATTTTATCGTCCGAGACTATGTACATCAACGACGTTTTAAGAGATAATATATCCTCTGGACTCGAAGCGAAAATACATTACACTGCGTGGAAAAGAATATGAATCATCTTTTGATATCGACATTTATCAATGAAGACAATGCTCGTAAGGCTGAAGTATTCAAAGATAAGTATCATTATGGAGTACATATGTACGAGAAAGAAACAAAAGCGTGGGGTTATGGTCGCTGGATTCTTGCACGTACCGAATTGTTAGAAAAACACAATGTACACTATGCAGAAGATTTAGCAGAAAATTACGTTCAAAAATGGGGTGCTTTTAAAGAAAATGTTTAGATACAATTGCAAAATTCGCAGGATAGTCGATGGCGACACTGTCGATGTAGATATTGATCTCGGTTTTGGGATCTGGCAACACAACGAAAGAGTTCGTATTCACGGTATTGATACACCAGAATCTCGTACTCGAGATAAAGTTGAAAAACAATTTGGTTTATTGGCTAAGAAATATGTAGAAAGTAAATTGCCAGTAGGAACTAATGCAGTACTTGTTACCGAAAAACCTGGTGATGATGCAAAGGGTAAATTCGGCCGTATTTTGGGTAAATTTGAAGTATATGATCATGAGACAGATAGTGTAATGTTTTTAGGAGACATTATGATCCGCGAAGGTCGCAGTTCCTTATTTTGGTTTAAGTAAGGAAGACATTAAAGAGGCACATCTCGCTAATCGTCTAAAACTGCATGAACGCGGAGTTATCTAGTGGAAATTTTTGTAACGAAAAGAGACGGCAACAAAGAAGCATTAGACCTCGAAAAGTTTCATCGCGTCGCGTCTTTTGCATGCGACGGTTTAAATGGTGTATCAGTTTCTGATTTAGAAATCAAAACACATATTCAGTTTTATAATAATATTAAAACGATTGATGTGCAAGAAACATTGATCAAAGCCGCCGCAGATCTTATTTCAGAAGAAACACCAAACTATCAATATGTGGCCGGCCGATTAATTAATTACGGGCTTCGCAAAGAAGTTTATGGTAAGTTCGAACCACCTACATTAGTAGAACATATTATTGAACAAATTTCATTTGGTCGTTATGACGGTGTATTGATGAACAAATACAGCCGCGAAGATATCGAATTTCTCGATACAAAAATCGACCATTCCCGGGATTTTGCCTTGACGTATGCTGCAATGGAACAGATGCGCGGCAAATACTTGATGAAGTCTCGCGTTACAAATGAGATTTTCGAAACTCCACAAATGGCAATGATGTGTATTGCTATGACACTTTTTCATGCTTATGAAAAAGACAGACTTGAATGGGTTGTGAAGCTGTATAATGCACTCAGTAATTTTGATATTAGTTTGCCTACACCAATTATGGCGGGAGTACGTACGCCCCAACGTCAATTCTCCTCTTGCGTACTGATAGAGGCAGATGATTCACTGGATTCAATCAATGCAACAGCATCCTCGATCGTTAAATATGTTTCACAAAAAGCCGGTATCGGTGTTGGAGCTGGTCGTATTCGCGCTCTCGGTTCCGCTATCCGCGATGGCGATACTTCTCATACTGGCATCATTCCTTTTCTTAAGTACTTTCAAAGTGCTGTTAAAAGTTGCAGTCAAGGTGGTGTCCGTGGTGGGGCAGCAACCGTATACTATCCGATCTGGCACTACGAAGTAGAAGATCTCTTAGTATTGAAAAACAATAAAGGTACAGAAGAAAATCGTGTAAGACACATGGATTATGGTGTACAATTTAATCAAGTCATGTATGAGCGGCTTGTAAAAGGTGAGAATATTACATTGTTTTCTCCGCATGAATGTCCCGATCTGTATGAAGCATTTTTTGTTGATGTAGATAAGTTTCGTGGGCTGTACGAGAAATATGAACGCAAGACATCTATTATGAAGAGATCTGTGCCTGCGCGAGATCTTTTCGCCGCGTTTATGCAAGAGCGAAAGGACACCGGTCGTATCTATTTGATGAATGTTGATAACGCAAATGATCATGGAGCATTTAAGAAAGAGCTAGCTCCAATTCGTCAGTCGAATCTCTGTTGCGAAATTAATCTTCCCACTACACCACTCAATGATCTGCACGACGAGAATGGCGAGATCAGTCTATGTACTCTGGCAGCTATCAATTGGGGCAATGTCAAGAAACCAGCAGATTTTGCATTGCCATGCGAACTGGCCGTACGAGCACTCGATGCACTACTCGATTATCAAAATTACCCAGTCAAAGCAGCAGAAGTTGGATCTATGAATCGTCGGCCATTAGGAATTGGCATCGTTAATTTTGCACATTGGTTGGCTAAAAACGATACAAATTATCAAGAACCAAACCTCGAACTTGTACACGAATATGCAGAAGCATGGTCATATTATTTGATTCAAGCTTCTGCTGTACTCGCTGCAGAAAAAGGTGCATGTTTGAAGTCAAACGAAACCAAGTATCATGATGGTACATTGCCTATCGACACTTATAAGAACACTGTCGATGAGTTGGCAAAGCCTAATTATAAGATGAATTGGGACGAGTTGCGCGATCTATTACAAAAAGTAGGCATACGCAATTCGACACTGATGGCATTGATGCCAGCTGAGACGTCTGCGCAGATTAGTAATAGTACGAATGGTGTTGAACCACCTCGCTCACTTATCTCTGTAAAGCAATCTAAAGATGGTGTGTTGAAGCAAGTTGTGCCGCAGATTGGTCGATTGAAAAATAAGTATGATTTACTTTGGGATCAAAAATCTCCTGAAGGTTATCTTAAGATTATGGCTGTTTTGCAGAAGTTTATTGATCAAGGCATTTCCGTAAACACAAGTTATAATCCTTTGCATTACGATGAAGAGAAGATTCCGCTGTCATTGATGATGCAGCATATGTTAATGTTCTACAAATATGGAGGCAAACAACTCTATTACAATAATACTTATGATGGAGCCGGCGAAATTACCGATGAGCGCGATCCGCCTGTCGAAGAACAAGCTCCAGTCTGTGATCTGAGTAGTCCGGAAGATTGTGACGCATGTAAAATCTAATGGCATTTTTAGTACATAATCTACCACCAATCCCAGTCATGGTTCGTAAAGAGTATCTCTATGATCTCGAATATGGCCATGGCGAGTTTACACCTGGTGTTTGGACATCAGTCAAATCTGTAACTGGTAAAGCACTTTACTTCGAAACACTGCTTACAGATTATGGCGCATTGTTCGATAAGCTACCTCTTTCTGCATTTGTATGGAAGACAGATCTTGATTACGATCTGCCACTTGATATATTACAACTGTGGGATTGCTTCGACTATCATATAACTGTTATCCAGAAACCACTTCTGTCAAGTTGTAAGTTTTTCGGCAAAGATAAACAGTTTCATGAAGGTGAATATTTGTTTACAATAGATAATTGCCATGCAGATAAAAACGTTCTAAACGAGAATTTTAGTGAGTTTGATCCTGAGCATAAATCATTTAACATCATTCAATTGCAGAACGGTCAGTTCGCCGCTCAGCCCAATAATCGAATCATTTGGCGAGACTCTAGTTTGACGATAGACGAGCCACTGACACCAGACTTTAAAGTATGTACACAAAACTATCATGTAGAAACAGAACCAAAGTGGAGTGTAGGTCATACAGATGAGTGGAGCTACAAGACAAAAGAAGAAGCTGAACTAGATATAGTGAAAGATGACTATGTACAGTTCGAAAAGAAATACAAAGAAGATTTAGAAGATTATATAAGAGTAAGAGAAGATAATGAGCGATATAGACATAGAAAGAAAGTCGCTAAGCGAAGAAGAGATCAGCAATCTAACAGCGACTGAGCTGCATGATATTGCTGAAGCACACGATCAAGTATTTGAATCAGTAACACCCAAAAATACCATTGACTGGTATATTAAATGGGCATCAAGCATAATTATATTAGGAGCCATTTCAGTACGGGCATCAGGTGTACCTGAATTGATTTGGATTGACATGTTATTGTCATGGATTGGCGCATGTGGATGGTTTGTTGTATCCTACATGTGGAGAGACCGAGCATTGATTCTATTGAATGGTGTAATCGGTATCGTCCTATTTTCAGGCCTTATTAACTACTTTTTTGGATAACTTAAATGTCAGTTTTTCATACAGAAAAAATAGATTTTACAACACAACCAGCGTTCTTTGGTCCTCGTGTAAACATTGCACGATATGACAAGCAACGTTATCGTATCTTCGAGACATTGACAGACAAGCAGCTCGGTTTCTTTTGGCGACCCGAAGAGGTCGATGTTACTCGCGATAGCAAAGACTTTAAAAATTTGACTGACCACGAGCAACATATCTTTACGAGCAATCTGAAGCGTCAGATCTTGCTCGACTCCGTACAAGGGCGCGGTCCCGTTGAGACGTTCATGCCTTTGTGTTCGTTACCTGAACTTGAGAACTGGCTCGTAACATGGGCCTTCAGCGAGACCATCCATTCCAGATCTTATACACATATCATTCGTAATGTATATTCCGATCCATCGAAGGTGTTTGACGAGATGCTAGACATCAAAGAGATCGTTGATTGCGCGCAGTCTATCTCGAAATACTATGATAATCTCGCAGATAATCCAAACGAGAAAAATCTGTGGCTCGCATTGAATGCTGTCAATGCCCTTGAAGGTATTCGTTTCTACGTGTCATTCGCCTGTAGTTGGGCATTTGCTGAACTCAAAAAGATGGAAGGTAATGCAAAGATCATCAAGTTCATCGCGCGTGATGAGAACGTACACATGGCATCAACACAACAACTTATTAAGTTACTGCCGAAAGAAGATCCAGTCTATGCCCAAATTGCTATAGATACACAGGACGAAGTAAAACAAATCTTCCGTGATGTACTTGATCAAGAAAAAGCATGGGCCGAATATCTATTTAAAGAGGGTTCGATGATCGGTCTGAATGCAGAGCTCTTGGGTGAGTATGTGGAGTGGTTAGGAAATAAGCGTATGTATGCAATTGGCCTCTCTAATGAACGAGGTGGATCTGATCCTCTGCCATGGACACAGAAATGGATTAGCGGTGCTGAAGTACAAGTTGCACCACAAGAAACTGAAATTACATCTTACATTGTAGGTGGTATTAAGAAAGATGTTGATGATGACACATTTAAGGACTTTTCGTTTTGAATAATTTTATTTTAAAATCCTTTATGGATTTGCTTGTAACATTACCCCGTGAAAAAATTAATATGGCTTTTCTCGGTAGTCATTCACCTCTCGAAAGTTTTGAAGTTATTTCTAAATACTTTGAAATGTTGGGTATAAAAAGTCCACCGCTTTCGTCAGAACATCTATTTAATTTATTAAATTTAAAATATGATGACTATTATAATTTGCAGGAATTTATGGAATGTGATAAAGAATATGATTTAGTTTTTAATTGTGATTTTTCTCATAAATCTATAGATCAACTCGGAATATTTAATAAGATTCACGAAGTAACGAAAGATAATGGCCTTATTTTAAATTGCGTGCCATGGTGTACTATGATAGAAACTGGATTTTATTCATATAATCCAGAATTTTTTAATTATATAGCTAGAACTTATAATTATGCACCACATGTCAAAGCGTTCGGAACAAAAAGCGCTAAATTTTATTATGATTTTGATGAATCAGAAGACGGGTTTGCAAATGAAAATTATAAAGTTACAACGGGTAATGTATTCTACAGACAGTTTCCGTCAAAAGCGTGGTTAGAAGAATGTTTTATTGCTACAGTTTTTCAAAAACCATCAAAAGAAGTTAAGGAAGAAGAAAATGATACAAACTCTGATACAACTGATGAAGTCGAAATTCAAAGTTGAAACTAGAATTGTAGACACTGAAGATGAATTGAGTTTGATAGTTATTAATATGTTCGGTAACGAAATCATTTATGAACACAAACAAGATATGATGCCATTATTCGAAGCATTTAAAAGCAGGTTGGGGAATGTTCAAGAAAACAATTAACTGTCGATCATGCGAAGTAAAATGTGACGTGATTATACGGCAAACAAATTTTGATGACGAAGAAATGCCGATAGAGTTTTGCCCTATATGTAGTGCATCACTAGAAGATCAGCAATTCGAATATGATGATGATATGGAGTTAGAGTGGTGAGAGATTATATCAGTTCCGCATGGGATCGTAAGTTTTTAGCATTAGCACAACATATCTCTACATGGTCAAAAGACCCATCCAAAAAGATTGGTGCTGTTGCTGTTGGTCCTAACCGTAATATTCTTGCAACAGGATATAATGGATTCCCGAAGGGAATAATGGACACAGAAGAAAGACTTAATGATCGCGAGACAAAGTACGAGCTCGTGGTGCACGCTGAAATGAATTGTATATATAATGCTGTAGAGAATGGAGTTTCACTGAAAGGTGCACATCTCTATGTTTATGGATTACCTGTCTGCCACGAATGTGCAAAAGGCGTAGTACAAGTTGGTATAGGTAGAGTAATCGTCGAAGATTCATTATGCGCCGAACAAAGGTGGTCAGACAGTTTTGCCAAATCAAAAAGAATCTTCCATGAAGGTGGAGTCGTCGTTAACTACTGCAAGTTATGAAAATCCTTGGATACATTTATTAGAAGGTTGGGCGCTTGAGTCAGAGCATGTACAAAACTTCTATGGTATGGTATATTTGTTAATTAATAAAGAAACTAAACGCAAATATATCGGTAAGAAGTTTTTCTGGTCTAAGGTAACACGCAGTGTTAAAGGGAAGAAAAAGAAAGTCTTAGTCGAGTCAGACTGGAAAAAATACTACGGATCAAATAAAGAGCTAAAGGAAGAATTAGCCAATGGTGCAGAGTTCGAACGATACTTAGTACAACTCTGTGAATCTAAAACTGAGTGTGCATACTGGGAAATGGATTATCAAATTCGTTGTGAAGCACTACTAACTGAAGAATATTATAACCAATTTATTGGTGGGAAGATAAACGGAAAATGGCTGAGAAAAAAATAGAAGAGTTTGATCAAAGACGTGAAATGCTAGATGCATTAAAAACATATTTTAGTTCTAACATTACTCGTCATCGTATCAACATCGAAGTGTTGTTAAAAAATAATGTCGGAGTTGCTGAACATCCTGATATTATGCAAACAATTGAAGAGGAAATGGCGAAGTTAGCCGAGTATCATGACAAACTCGAAATGCTTCGTGTTTATTTTAAGCAATGAGTGATGATCATATAGTAGTATTCGCTTCCCGCGGATGCGGGCCATGCGCTGAGTTAGTTGATTATATTGATCAACGCGACATAAAATGTGAAGTTTTATATATCGAGGAAGATATATCCTCAGATGCAGTGCAACGAATATACCCTGATGTGACAGGCTGGCCGCATGTGCTAGTAAACAATCGCCGCGTTGGCAATTTAATTTATTATTTAGAGAGTGGTTTATAATGTTAGATGTACATCGAATTAAAAAAACGAAAGAGATCGTTTATCCTGTGGGTAAAGCCGATAATAATCATACTTTAGTTTTGTTTAGACATAAAAATCAAACTAAAGCTGGCAATTGGGGTCATATTCAAACTGTACGTGATGAAAATATAGTAAAGGATAGAGAAAATGGCTGAGATTATTAATGGCGAGTTTAAGCGCAACGAAACGAATGAAAAATCTATGGGCGGTACAGAGCAGCTTACACAGAAAGTAGCTGAACGCATCGACCAAACTCTTCTCAAAGAGTTTCAGATAGTATCATCACGTGTTAGAGAATTAGATCCTGATAAAATCAGGATATTCTGGGCGCATGATTTGCCAGGTGATCCAGAATCAGAATTTCTGACGACACCAGCAGGCAAACAGAAGTTTCATAAGTTTGTATTCGTATCGAATTGGCAGATGCAAAACTATATTGCACGTTATAGTTTACCTCACTCTAAATGTATTGTGCTCCGTAACTTTATTGATCCGTTTATTATTGAGGAAAAAGAAGATCCTCAAGATAAAATCAATTTGATCTATCATACTACCCCGCATCGCGGCCTAAATATCCTAGTACCTGTCTTCAATAAGCTATGTGAAAAGTTTGACAATCTACACCTCGATGTATTCTCTTCTTTTGCGTTGTATGGTTGGGAACAGAGAGATGCTGATTTTAAAAATATTTTTGAAGAATTAGAAAAAAATCCATGTGTTACAAATCATGGTACACAACAAAATGATGTTGTACGCGAAGCTTTAGTAAAATCACATATTTTTGCCTATCCCGCTACATGGCAAGAAACCTCTTGTCTCAGTTTGATAGAAGCAATGTCATCAAAAAATCTCTGCGTCCATTCTAATTTTGGTGGCATCTATGAGACAGCATCACATTGGACAAATATGTATCAAATGCATGAAGATCAAAATATGCATGCGTCTGCTTTCTATAATATGTTAGAAATGACTATCGAAAACTATAAGGATATGAAACCAAATGTCAATCCTTCGAAAGTATATGTTGATACATTTTATGGCTGGGAAAATAGAAAGCCCGAATGGGAAGCATTACTCAAATCTATGCTTACTATTATTGGTGATCGATCATTGCCTCAAGAAAGTACAGAGGTTTTTAATTATTCAACTGGATAAATAGACATATGAAAGATAATGTACTAACATTTCCAGTCGAAAGAACCAGGCCTCCAGCGTCTGAGATGCCGCCTGATACTTGGCACGATGACATATCGTGTGGTTTATTAGCTACAGTTATTGATTCAATGATCAATGATCATGAATTAAATTTTGACAATATAGAGTTAGTATACGAAACTTCACTCGTATATGAGGCAGTGAATTCACTAGTGATGGCAACACAACAAGAAATGCATCCATTGCAAGAATTTTCACGTGAATTATATACGAAGCATTTGGTAACAGATATATCAGAAAAACAGTTATGTTTCGATTTTTAACATGTACAAGACCACTTTTATTTGGTAGAATATACTAGTAAATAAGTGGAGTTTAACAGTGATTATTTTAGATTACAACCAAGTAGCTCTCGCTAACTTGATGGTTGGCGGACCTAAAAACATTAATGCGAATGAAGATCTATTACGGCATATGATCCTCAATTCTATTCGTATGAACAAAGTCAAGTTTGAGAAAGAGTTTGGCGAGTTAGTCATCGCATGCGACGCTACGTCTAACTGGCGTAAACAGTTCTTCCCATATTACAAAGCGAATCGCAAAAAGAATAGACAAGAATCTAATCTAGATTGGAATGAAATCTTTCGTATTCTCAATGCAGTACGTGATGAGCTTGCTGAATTCTTTCCTTACCCCACCGTCCGAGTTGAGCATGCCGAAGCAGATGATGTTATTGCTACCCTTTGTCATGAATACGGTCGCCAACTCGGCGGTGATCCTATCCTTATCCTCTCTGGCGATAAAGATTTTCAACAATTGCAAAAATATTCTAATGTAACTCAGTTCGATCCTACTCGCAAGAAGTGGATTAAGTGTAATGATCCAGAAACATTCCTAAAAGAACACATTATTAAAGGCGATACAGGTGATGGTATTCCAAATGTGTTAAGTTCTGATGATACATTTGTAGCCAATGCACGACAAAAACCATTGCGCGCAAAAAGAATTGATGAATTGTTGAACAAAGTACCAGAAGAATTGCAACATAATTATCATCGTAATCGTCTGATGATAGATTTAGATCGTGTACCACAAGATATTAAAGACGAAACAATGAAGGCAGTACGGGCACAAAGTGGTAAAACTCGTGCAAAGTTGTTTAATTATTTTATTAAATACAAACTCAAGAATTTAACCGAATGTATATCGGAGTTTTAAAATGTCAGTTAAACTAATCAGTGATATCTTTAAGGAAGTTGAGAAAACAACAGGTAGAAAGAACAAAATTGCAAAGCTGAAAGAGTATGAAAGCAATAATGTTTTCATGCAAATCTTAGAAGCTGTGTGTGACGTCAGAGTAGTCTTCGAACTACCTGAGGGAGCGCCACCGTTCGAAGTTGCTGAAGATATGATTGATAATACAGGCGGACTATATCAAGAAGTTCGTAAGATGTATATCTTTACTAAGAATCAACGCAGTGCTCAGATTCATAGCATCAAACGTGAACGTATATTCATTGAGATGTTAGAGAGTATTCACCCAGAAGATGCTAAGCTAATGCTTGGTGTCAAAGAGAAGAAATTGCCATATAAAGGCATTACATCAAAGTTAGTAGAGGAAGCATTTCCAGGTAGGTTCAAATATGAGTAAATCAAAACGAGAAAGTAACTATCGTAAAGAAGAACGTAAGTTCGAAGATGGTAGTAAGAAAGAATTTATCCATGAGTATCGTGAACATAAAGAAGAAAAATATTTAAAAAATGTTCTTAGATCTAACGATCTGGAAGCATTGTTGGAAGTTGAAGATTATAAATAAAACATGCCAACATATACATATTTTAATTCTGAATCTGGTGAAATAGAAGAACACATCCATAAAATTTCTGAGATGGATTCATTCTTAGAAATGCACCCGCACCTCACGCGGAAAATTACTAGTAATAAATCAAGTATTGTTACCGGTGTCAATCTAAGACCAGATGCCGGCTTTCGTGATGTGTTAAAATCAATCAAAAAAGCTTCTGGGAGGGGCAGTACAATAGAAACATTCTAACCCGTAAGTATAATAACAAAAACAGAGTAGGTTATATGGCACTTTCGAAGAGACAGCGTCGTTCGCTAAGAAAAAACGGTATCTTAGACTCGAACGAACACGTACCACAGAGAGGCATGAAGCTTCAGCCAATCTTTCCGAAAACTTTTGCACAACAACTGACGTTTGATGCATTCGACTCAGGAGACCACTTACTACTTCATGGAATGGCAGGTACAGGTAAAACATTTATTTCTTTTTATTTGGCACTGTCAGAACTTTTCAATAACCCCGACTGCGAGTACTATGACATTACAGTTGTACGTTCCGCGGTACCAACTAGAGATATCGGCTTCCTTCCGGGTAATGAAGACGAAAAGCTATCAGTATATGAAGAACCTTATCGAGCAATTTGTAACGAGTTGTTTCGACGTGGTGACGCATACGATATCCTAAAAGAGAAAGACCTCGTAAAATTTATGTGTACTTCTTTCGTCAGAGGCTGTACAATGGATAATACTATTGTCATAGTAGACGAAGTAAACAACATGAATTTTCATGAACTAGATTCGCTTATTACACGAATCGGCGATAACGCACGACTCATCTTTTGCGGCGACTTCCGCCAAAGTGATTTGACTAAACAACAAGAGAGACAAGGTCTATTAGACTTTATGAAAATTATAGACAGACTGAATGGATTCGAACACATTGAATTCCATTCGAACGATATTGTACGTTCATGTCTGGTGAAGGAGTATATCATTGCAAGAGAAGAACTCGGGCTTTGCGCTTAAATTATTTGAACCGAAATCCCTAAAACGAATCAACGAGGACGGCAAGAGGCTGTACGTTACTGAAAATGGAGAAAAGTATCCATCAGTAACGTCAGCCCTTGGCGCATTATCGAGGAAGAAGATATGGGAATGGCGAAAACGTGTGGGCGCGGAAACTGCCAACAAGATCTCAACACAGGCATCTCGCGCAGGTACTGCAGTGCACCAGGTTGCCGAGGACTATATTCTTGGGCAGATGAAAGAAGACGTGAATCCGATCGCGCTAAACACCTTCAGAACTATCCAACCTTATCTGGACGAACACGTTGACGAGATCTATGGTGTCGAATTACAAATGTATTCCGACGAACTCAAGACTGCTGGTACGTCCGATCTAATCTGTCGTTATGCTGGTAAGAATACAGTTCTAGACTTTAAAACATCTAAGCGCTGGAAATCTAAAGACGAGATTCACTCGTACTTTATGCAAGGTGCTGCGTATGCTACAATGGTCAAAGAACATTATGATATGGATATTGACCGCATCGTAATTCTAATGGCTGTTGGTGGCGGCGAAGGTGCCATCGTATTCAATGAACCTCTCGAAGATTGGCAACCAATGACACGTAAATTCTTTGATCTATATCATAAAGGCAAGCTAAAGGACTTCTGATGCCCCATAAAAATCAATATGCGATAGTGAATAATGTAATCGATGATGATATGATTGATTTGATTATACGCACGGGAGAAAAAAAGAAAAGGACGAAAGCTGTTACACAAGGTGGCAAAACATCTTACATGCGGCACATTAGAAATTCTACAATATCATGGCTTGAGAATGATAGTGATAATAGAGATCCAGATCTCGATAAGATATATGAAACAATTGATAAATGTGTTCTCGATATGGCTAAAACGATGGAGTTAACTCATTGGAATATTACTGATAGACAAGCTTATCAGTATACATCATATACTAAAGGTCAGTACTACGATTGGCATCGCGATACATTCGATGACCCGTATTTAGAGGGTCCATGGGCAGGCAATATTAGAAAACTGAGTTTTACATTACTGCTGAATGAAAGAGACAAGGATTATGAGGGTGGAAACTTTGAGTTAGATCTGACTTGGAGATATGGTCCTGACACACCATGGAAGCGTCATTTTGTTTTAGAAGAAATGCATGGTATTAATAAGGGTAGTTTAATAGTATTTCAATCTTCGTTGTGGCATCGTGTAACACCAGTCAAGAGAGGTAAACGAAAATCACTAGTTGGTTGGTATATCGGACCGCCCTTTTCTTAAATACAACTCTGCGATATGTCTAAACGTAGTAATTACTAACACTCTATCATTTTTGTCATATACAGTGTAAACAAATTGACAATTAGATGTCGGCTGTATTGATACGGTATTCATGAAATAATTTTAATAAATCCTATAATGATAGCGATAGAGACCGCCATACCTATACCTATAGCAAGTACGTCTATCCAAAAAGCTTTTCTTTCTGCAGCTGCTTTCGCTGCTTGTGCTCTGCGTAATCTAATTTCTCTACGCTCTTTCATCATATCTTCATAAAAATTTGATTGGCCAGTGTAGATCAGAAATTCTCTCAATTCCTTTTCCATTGCCATCATTTTATATCGAGCAGCGGTCGCTTCAAGAGCCTGTGCTTCTACACTACTGCCACTAAATATTTTGCCTATGAATGATGAAGTTTCGGCTCTGACATTTGCTTCAGCTAATTCTTCTTTTGCATCAAAAAACCGAGAAAAAACTTGAACAACGTCTTGTGCTTCTCTACCAGTTTCTATTGCTTGTTTTATAGCGCCATAGGCCGAACTAGCCATAGACAGCGCCGCGGCTATCTCAACCATGTTTTATCCTTAGTTAGTTTTTTATAAAAAAAACATGGTGAGAATGAGATCAAATCACGTTTTATTTATATGAAATATGCACCTCACGGCTTATACGACATGGTTATAAGCTAATAACTTAAAAGTCTAAGCAAGGCATGTAACGGGCTGCTTCCCTGTGGTAGAATGGCAGACCCCGAAAGGAGATACTATGTATACTTACGAACTCGACTGCGCTCATGACTGCACTCTCGGTGAGCTCTCTGATCTCTGTACCAAATACAATGCACATTATCGCTCAATCATCCATTATGGACCCGCCGGCGGGAATCCGTATATCCAATTCATTTTTAATAACCTAAACGACTTAGATCATTTTATTATAGATTATGTAAATAATTAACAAAAATAATCTAAAAAAATCTCTAATCAAATCAATAACATGCAAGCACCCAAAAAGTCCAACCAAATCATAGACTTAGAGATGTACAACCCCATCTCAGCAGGGTATAATGGCTCTTGTCAAATGGAGATATACTTATGAAAGCGATCATTCAGACTCAACACATGGAAAACTACGGCGCCCACGATTGGGACGGTAAGGGCGAGTGCCCGCAGTACTGGAAGCCGAAGGGTGGAAACACCTACATTTTCAACTGCACCATCGAGGAGAACATGGACCCTCAGTGGTGGGCTCGTGTTGAGGCAGCTTGCACTAGCAAGTCAGAGTACTTCGAAGAGTACTCCGTTGGTGAGACTGTTGTCGATGATATCGACTTCCGTGTTTCTAATCACTGTGCTGATTGGGACGCACCTTACTATGGTACGATCAAGGAAGATCGTATCTCTTTTAACCGCACGACTGAAAACCGGCCGATGTCTGGTTGGCGTGCTGAAATCGCTAAAGAGTTCACCGCGTACGACGTGTTGGACAATGGCGAGGAAGTACATCACGGTGTTGCCTTCGAAATGGTAAACGGTGATGTTATTAAATTCTCTGAGCTTCGCGCTTGGTTGGACACATACGCACAGGAGGCAGCGTAAATATGGGTAGAAAGCGAAAGAACGATCCGTTTGCAGTTGAAGAAGTCGAAGCGTTTGATCCTGACTTCAAGCAACCACAAATGATTATTCAGCTTCGTAAGATCGTCGACTCTATCGGCAATCCGAAGCCACTTCATTGGGTTCGTACTGACAATGGTCGTAATGTATGGGTTGCTCACAAGCATGCCAAGACGATCGTCAATATCTACGATCAGCTGACGAGTCAAGAGTCTACCTCTTTCTCATCAGTAGACAATCGTCAAGATCCTGCTGTCAATGCTGCGCGTACACGACTCAAGCGTCAATTCATGCAGAATCTTCAGACGACTGAAGGTTTACAGGACATTCTCGAGGGTTTGCGGGCATGAGTAAGAGAGAGTTAGCAGCTCGCGAGTTTGGTAATTTTATGGACCATTACTTTGCGTATGATAAAGACAGCAATGGTGTATTTCCTCTGATGCGGAGAGCAAAGTATCGTCCGGACGCAGTCGACACCAATGCGTGGAATGAATTTGAAGCTAGACTTCTCAATCTTATATTAAAGCAAATACCACCAGAGTATCCAACAGAGCTATGAGAATCTTCAAAGAAATTACTGATTGGCCAGAAGTCGAGTACGATGTCAAGAACCACACTTATGCAGTAAATAATGCGGGCAAGTGTGTTGGCTTTTGTAGGTCTGGTACAACAGAATGGGAGTTCTTTAAAAAGCCTAAATTTTTTGATAAGTCTAGACGGAAGTTTGTAGAACTTAAGTCAGGAAATATTTTTAATTTATTTCACAAAAACTATGTACAATACTAATTTTTTTTGGTAGAATGGTACTTGTAAATTGAATTGGCGGACGAATGCAGTGGAGGGGTGGCACCCCGAAACCGCCCAAATAGCTAAACAGAATATGGACCCCACTGCATTCACCTTAATTAGCCTGTAGGAGGGCATATATTATGGCACATATGGTTGAAACAATGGCGTACGCAGGTGAAGTTCCTTGGCACGGTCTTGGTGTTAAAGTAGCTGACGATTTGACGCCTCAAGAGATGATGAAGGTTGCTGGTCTCGATTGGTCAGTAGAGCGTCATCCTATTACTACACTTGTCGATGGTGAAGAGATCACTATCAACGGCAAAAAAGCTTTGGTTCGTTCGTCTGATAACAAAGTGCTCGATGTTGTAGGAGATCAGTGGATCCCAGTCCAAAATGCTGATGCATTCGAGTTCTTTGACGAGTATGTTAAGGCTGGCGGCATGACGATGCACACTGCTGGATCGTTGAAAGATGGCCAGATTGTTTGGGGACTCGCTAAGATTAACGAATCTTTTTCTCTCTTTGGTGGTAAGGATCAGGTAGACTCCTATCTCTTGCTGTCTAATCCACATAATTACGGTCGCGGTGTCGATGTTCGATTCACACCCATTCGGGTTGTTTGCAATAACACCCTGTCAATGTCTCTCGAAG
>Ga0255743_10000318_pt1 | contig 44318 bp, 39 predicted proteins | sample 101ome_19_FD_179950 | JGI IMG/M metagenome (GOLD analysis project Ga0255743, IMG submission 179950) | Coastal salt marsh microbial communities from the Groves Creek Marsh, Skidaway Island, Georgia - 101405AT metaG (version 2) | ecosystem: Environmental > Aquatic > Marine > Intertidal zone >... | reverse complement strand
AATTCCAACATTCACCGTTGATGAAGACGGTCGTATTACCGCAGCCGCAGATGTATCAGTCGCAGGTGTTTCTGATACTGATTGGTATATCGCAAATAATACATTCCAAATTTCTACAGTTGATGGCAGCGTATTTAATACTGTCATTGATGAATTTACAGGTTTAACAGTCACGGGTGATATAGTAGTCACAGGTACAGTTGACGGCCGAGATATATTAGCAGACGGACAAAAGCTTGATGCAATTGAAGCTGGTGCTACAGCTGATATGTCTAACAATGAAATTCTTGAAGGTTTAAAAACAGTTGATGGTACAGGCTCAGGATTAGATGCTGACTTACTTGATGGGCAAGAAGGTACATATTATTTAGATTATACTAACTTCACAAATACACCTTATGTAATTACAAATAATGAAATCATAGAAGTTATCTTAAGTAATGATGGACAGTTCTCAGGAATTGACGCAGACTTACTTGATGGTGCAAATAGTGATTTCTATCTTGACTTTACAAATGCAACAAATAAACCTGACCCAACAATTACACTCGCAGGCGATGTCACAGGTTCAGTTACATTAACTGATTTAGCAGACGGAACAATCACAACAGATATTGCTGCTTCAGGTGTTACTGCTGCTCAATATGGTTCGGCAACAGCAATTCCTATTATTACAATCGCAGCTGATGGACGTATCACTGCAGCTGCTACTGCTTCGGTCGCAGGTATAAGTTCTACGAATTGGTTAACAGCAAATAATACTTATCAGATTATTACAGGTGACGGTTCTCAATACGATGCCAACATTTCTCAGTTTGATGCAAACGTTGATTTCGGTGCAGGTATTGATGTCACAGGAAATATTACAGTCACAGGAACTGTTGATGGTAGAGACCTATCAGTTGATGGCGCAAAGCTTGATGGTATAGTTCAAGGCTCAGGTAATGGGTTTGATGCTGACTTGCTCGACGGTCAAGAAGGTTCATATTATTTAGATTTTACAAATACAACAAACAAACCTGACCCACAGATTGATGTTGCACTCACTGGTAAAGTCACAGGAAGCGGTTCTACAACACTTACAGATTTAGGCAATGGTTCTATATCAATTACAACAGAACTCGCGAATACGGCTGTCACCGCAGGAACTTATGGTTCTGCTTCAGCAATACCTGTCATTACGGTTGATGAAGATGGGCGTTTAACTAATGTCACCACAGGAGCCGTCAAGGGTGTAGATTCAACTGTATGGTATAACGCAAATAATACCTATCAGATTAATACAGGTGATGGTTCTGTCTTTAATACGGTTATCGACCAATTTGCCGATATTGATATTAATGGTGATATTACAATCTCAGGAACGGTTGATGGTCGTGATGTATCAGTAGATGGTGCAAAACTTGACGGAATCGAAGCAGGTGCTACTGCCGACCAAACTGCCTCTGAAATATTAACAGCAATTAAGACAGTTGATGGAGCAACTTCAGGACTTGATGCAGATTTACTTGATGGACAACATGCTGCTGATATTCTTGCTGCGGCCCAATCACAAGCAGCCGCCAATGTACATGACTCAACCATAACAATTACAGCAGGAAATGCAATTGATGGTGGCGGTACATTTACAGTTAACCAATCCTCTAATTCAACGATTACAATTGACCATGCTGATACAAGTTCACAACCAAGTGTACTAGGAAGTGGCGGTCAAGTAATTCAAGATGTAGTATTAGATACTTATGGTCATGTCACAGGTCTTGACCAAGTTGATTTTGATGATCGTTATTATACAGAATCAGAATTAGATGGCGGTCAATTAGACGATCGTTATTATACTGAATCTGAACTTGATGCAGGTCAGCTTGACAACAGATATTATACCGAAACAGAATTAGATAACGGTCAACTTGATAACAGATACTATACTGAAACCGAACTTGATGCAGGTCAGTTAGATAATCGTTATTATACAGAAACCGAAACAGAAACGTTATTCCTAAAAGCGTCTGATAGGTCAGTCACAGGTGCCGACGGTGTTACGGGTGGTGGACCATTAACAGCAAACGTTGTTCTTACTCACGCCGATACATCAAATGTTGCGAATACAGGTACATTAGATTTAGCAAATGCTGAAGTTATCGAAAGTATGAACTTCGATAAGTTTGGTCATGTTGTTAGCTTTACGACAAATAATCTTGCTGTGCTAACACAAACAATTGCTGACTCAAGATATGTAAATGTAACTGGCGATACAATGACTGGGAACTTATTTGTTCCAAGTATGACAGCGACAGGAAATATTAATGTTGATGGTAATCTTAATTTAGAGCACGCAAGAATTACAAGTAAAGAAACTACAACAACGTCAACATCAGCAACAACTTTAGACTCAAACATACAAGGATTCTTTAAAAGTATTGAATATATCATTACAGCAAAGTCCGGGTCAAATGTTGATGTGACAAAGATTTTAGCAGTTGATGATGGAAGCAATATATACGCAACAGAGTTTGCTCGTATTGCACCAAATGGAGAACTTGCTACGTATGAAGTCAATACGAACTTTGGGTTCTCAAGACTACAATGTACTCCAACTTCTGCTACGAGCACAGTATTTACAGTTATTATAACAGGTACTGAGGCCTAATAATATAAATAAAAACATAACAGTTGAACAATTTAAATCGCCTATCTGGGGAGAGTGAACCGAATGGCAAATGACAAAAAATTTATAGTCAAGAATGGACTCTTGACACCGGAGAATGCTGTAATCGGAAGCAATACCGATACTGGAGAACAGCTTCAAGTCACCGGTGATACAGTCCTTACACAAGGTACGCAAAGTACACCAACATTAAAAGTCACCAATTCAGGTGGAGCTTCTGCTGGCACAATCGTAGCACAATTTGAAGGCGATTCTGATTCACTCCAGATTCGCAATATTGGAACAGGCGATTACTCCATCACAAATCCTCAGCAAGGAAATAGTATTGAATTTTATGACGGTACCGCAGGTATTGTTATTAAATATGCAGGTTCAAATAAATTAGCATTCACAAGTACAGGAACTGACTTTACAGGCCTTTCTACTACAACGATTGAAGGTAATCGTATTCTTACAACTGCAGATGAAGGTGCAGGTAATGGATTAGATGCAGATACGGTTGATGGTTTAGAAGCAAGTCAATTCTTAAGATCCGATGCTGATGATACTGCAGCAGGTAATATATTCTTCAGCCAAGATATTGATGTCACAGGGTCTGCTCAAATTGATACTAACTTAACTGTTGATGGTCAAGCAGTAATTAAAGCATTCCTTGAAGCTCAACAAAATGCATCTATCGCAGGAAGCGTGACAATAGGTGGAGACCTTACTGTATCAGGTAATACGACATATGTCAATACCGAAGAGATTTTATTATCTGATAATGTAATTACACTTAATGCAAATTATACAGGTTCAGCTCCAACAGAAAATGGTGGTATTGAAGTTGAACGAGGTACCTTAGCAAATCCTAAACTTGTATGGAATGAAACGAACGATTATTGGCAACTTGAAGTTGGTGGTTCAGTATTAGGTAGAATTATTACAACTGCAGATGAAGGTCCTGGTAATGGATTTGACGCTGATACAGTTGACGGTCTAGAAGCTGAACAATTTTTAAGAAGTGATGCTGATGATACAGCAACAGGAAACATTACAATTGAAGGTGACCTTACAATAGGTGATGATTCAGGTGCTGCACAGATATTCTTTGATGGTCAAGGTGTTAACAGAACTTTATATCATCAGAACGGTGAAATCGGATTTTTAAATAACGCTGCTAACTGGGCAATGAAATCTGATGCAAGTGGCGATCTTGAAGTTGAGCGAGATGTTGAAGCAGGCAGAAATGTAACTGCGGGCGCAAGTATTACTGCTCAAAACGATATCACAGCAACGACAGGAGATATATCAGCAACAGCAGGTGATGTAACTGCTGGTGATAGTATTACAGCACAAAATAATATTACAGCAACGACAGGTAATATTGCCGCATCAGCAGGAAGCGTAACTGCACAAACAAATGTCGCAGCAACAACAGGAAACGTAACAGCAGGTGATAGTGTCACCGCTCAAAATAACGTAACTGCTACAACAGGCGATGTGACAGCAGGTAATGATGTCACGGCAGCACAAGATATTACAGCAACATCTGGAAATATTACAGCATCCGCGGGCGATGTTCAAGCAACAGTAGGAAACGTTAGAGCTGGTGAAGATGTATACGGTAAGAAGTTTATTGATGTTAACGATGGCAATTATATTGTAAATCCTAACGCAACATCAACAATGAGTCGTATTGATATTGATGATTATGTAAGACATCGTGGTGATACTGATACTTATGTAGGTTTCAATGCAAATGATTCAGCAGTTATTTCTACAGGTGGAACAAATCGTATCACAGTCACAAACAGTGCGGTCACAGTTCAACCTGACTTATATGCTCCAAGATTAATTGATACTAACAATAATGGTTATATACTTGACCCTTCAGGTACTTCAACAATACATGAAATTGGTGTTGATGATAATGTTTTCCATAACGGTGACACGGATACATTATTACGATTTGAAACTGCTACGATTGATTTAGATACCGATGGCACAACGAGATTAACTGCGAATAATTCAGGAGTCACAATCAATGGCGACCTTGATGTCAATGGAGATATCACAGCAGTTAATGGTACATTCACAGGTGACCTTTCAGCTTCAAGATTTTTAGATTCAGATAATACAAATTATTTTGTGGATCCTAATTCTGATTCTGTATTACACTCAATTGGAATTGATGATTGGATTGTTCACAACGGCGACACAAATACTTATTTTGGATTTAACGCAAACGACAATATTCAATTCTTTACTGATGCAACACAAAGAGTTGAAATCAATGGCACAAACTTTACAAGTACCGTTGATGGTATATTCCCTAACTTATACGCAGGAAGATATTACGATTTAAATAACGCAACTTATTATTTAGACCCAGCAAGTAATTCAAGACTAAATGGTATTGCTCTCGTCGGAACTATTTTCCACGACGGTGATACTGATACATATTTAAACTTTAATGGCGCAAACAGTTTTGAAGTTGTCACAGGAAACGCTCAAAGATTATTAGTTAACAATACTTATGTGTTAGCAAATAACCAAATGCGTTCACCTATTTACTACGATAACAATAATACAAATTATTATGGTGACTTTGCATCTACTTCTCAGATGGCACAAATTGATATTGATAGTTATATTCGTCATCGTGGTGATACAAATACATATCTTGGATTTGACGCAAATGATAGTATTACATTCGTAACGGGTGGTGCTGAAAGAGTTAATATTACCGGTGCAAATACAACATTCTTCCAACCTGTTATTGTCCAAGGTGATATTCAAGCAGACAGATTTGTTGATAGACAAAACAATGCATACTATGTAAATCCTGCTGACACAAGTTTAGCAGCAACATTTGCTGGTGGTATTCGTATTGATGCAGTCAGTAATTATACTCGATATGATGATAATTCAGGTAATGGTGGTATTGCATTAGCAGGGCATAGCGATATTGCTTCAGGACAAAACACAACTGTAGCAATCAGTGGTAATTATTCTGGCGGATACTCATTAATGTATCTTAACAGAATTGACCCAACAAGTAATCCATTTAATAATGGTCAAAGGTACATAGAATTTAGACACGACGGAGCAGGCGGTTCGTCAATTCGTGGTGATAGTTCAGGCAACTTATATCAAATTTTAGAAGGCGGAACAAATTGGGGATGGTGGACATCAGGCGCAAGTGAAATATTAATTGTTGACGATAGCGCAAATATAATGATGAATGCAGGTGCTTCACCTACTTATACAGACGGTGGTGATAACACAGCATTAACAACAACACCAAGTAATGCAAAAGTCCATGTTGGCGGTTCAATTTATTTAAATGGAAATAACGACGGTATTATCTTTGGTCGTGGTACAGCATCCTTCCTGAAAGACGAAGAACTTGCCTTTGGTTGGGGTGGCGGTTGGTATATGCAAGATGGCACATACCTAAGAGTCAGAAATAATAAAACAATTTATTCTACAGGTGATGCTCACCTTAACAGATATTATTCATATCAGAATACAGCATATTACCTTGATGCAGATGGTGATTCACAATTAAATACAGTTGACATTGATGATTATATAAGACATCGTGGTGATACAAATACTTTAATTGGTTTCTCAGGTAACGATACATTACTTTTCCAAACAAATGGTGTGAATCGTTTACAGATTAATAACGGTGCATTTAGGTCAAGAAACAATACAGTCCAATTCTATTCAAGTGGAATTGAAATACAAAAACAAAGTAATGGCGGTGGTGTAGGACTTACAGTATCAGACCAAAACAGTGGAGAGCAACCAGGATTAAGTGGATTACAGCAAGGTTCTATTACATTTTGGCATGCTGATGGAGCTGTCACTACAGGTTCTAACGCCGCTTGGTATTTTAATTCTTCCGAAGCAATTACTCATTACGTATTTGGAACAAACGGCGGAGCAGCTGGTGGTAATCTTGTCCCAGTCGTTAACAACTCTGGTAGTTTAGGTAATTCAAGTTATCGTTGGGGTTCAGTATACGCAGGAACAGGTGATTTCTCAGGTAATGTAACTGGTAATAATGCTTACTTCTATCGTTACTATGATAGGAATGATTCCACATATTACGCTGACCCAGCAAGTACTTCTTATCAACAGTTTATGAACATCAATGTTGGTAATGAAAATATTGGCGGAGCAAACTCAAGCACTAACGGATTGATGATGAGAGGTAATTACAATAGTAATACCTGGGCTCATAAATTACATAAGTTTGACCACGGTGGTGGAGTTCCAATATATCTTTCACAAACAATTGGTACTGCAGCTTGGTCACCATTACAAAGATGGGGTACTTTCTCAGGTTCTTCAGGTGCTTCGAACGGAGGCTATACCTCTCAGATATTTGGTTCATTAAGAGTTGATACTGCTACCTATTCACCAATTTATTATGACCTAAATGATTCTTCTTGGTTCGCAAATCCAAACGGCGAATCTAGACTCAATACAATCAAGCTTGATGGTAACGCTGTTATATTAAGGGAACCTACAGGAACATTTGGTTCACTTGCCGTAAGCGGTGGTGGAAGAAATGGATACGAAGGATTTAGTATTAATGATCGTTCTGTCTTTATGCACGATGGCGGAAACGTCACAGGTGTTTATAACGATGTAGACAATCAGTGGTTCTGGTATGGTGAACGTGGTGGAGTAATGAGGTTAATGCATGCGGGTGTTGAGCGTGCAAGAACTGAAAACGGATACTTCCTTGCGAATCAACAGTTAAGAACACCAATCTTCTACGATTCAAATAATACAGGCTATTATGTAGATCCTAATAATACATCAAGATTCAATGCAGTTCAAGCATTAAGATATTACTTTAACCACGCAACTACATATTACGCTGATGCAGCATCAGGTGATTATGGTTCAATGGAAGTTGGTGGTCAGAAGAATGGTTGGGCAGGATATTCTATTCAAGGTCAATGGAACTTTATGTCTCCAAGCGCCGACCGTGCAGGTATATACAACGATGTAGATAATGAATGGGCTCAACAGTGGTATAGAAATGCAGGAGCATTAATTTATTATAATGGAATAGTTCAAGCAGAAACAAGAAGTGGATATTTACTCGCAAACAATCAAATGCGAGCACCAATCTATTACGATTCAAACAATACAACTTATTACTTAAACCCAGCTGCAGGTAATACAAACCGTGCATTAATGATTGACGGTAGAATATTCAGACAAGGTTTTGATACATCAGGCGATGGCAATAATAATAAATTATTAGAGGCTCAAGATTATACTCATTGGATTTGGAATACAGCTACTGACTGGGGTATCATGTGGGCAGGTAATAATAATCCATATCGTTCACATTTCAGTACATCTAATCCTAATGAAATTGTATTCATAGGTAATGGAAACTTAAGAGCAAGTATTGACCTTGATACTGGTGATGCTCACTTTAATGGTACTGTGTCAGCAGGTAGTTTTGCACTTAACGGTGGAAACGAAAACATTGAAATTATTAAAACATACGGTTCAGGTGGAGCTGACTTAGTACTATTTGATGGAACAGAATATTTTGATAAGCGTGTCATCAAAGCAATGGCACCTAACGAAAGTCCGCTTACAGGTACAACATCAGAATTTGTTAGAACAACAGACGGTCCTTTCGCAGGTTCTTATGTATTACAAACATCTGCTTATAGAACGTTCTATTCAGATTACATTCCTGTTGCTCCTGGTGAAGAATTATACGGTGAAATTTCTGTTAAGCGTATTTCAGGTTCAGGCGGTTTGGTTTATTATGGTATTGAAAGATTTGATAGTCAGAAGAGACCTATTGCTGGAAACACAGGTACAACATACTTTGTAGTTGGTGGTGCAAACTATACAGGTACATCTTGGAATACATATAGGAACCATACAACAATTCCAACATCTCATACTCCATATAATGGGTCAGACGGAGGTGGTTGTTATTACGTAAGAATTCGTATCTTAATGAACTATAACTCTGGCGGTGCTTTAAGACAGTTTGCTGGAATTATGCTCAAGCGTCGTAATGCTGAATCTAATTTATTAGTTGATGATTTACAAGTACTTGATGATGTGACAATCGGCGGAGATGCAACCATAACAGGTGACTTAACTGTTGATGATATTACAGCTGACATTATTGATGCAAGAAGATTTAGAGATAGAGATAATACTGGATATTATATTGACCCTAAAGATGGAAGTAATGTTGTAGGATCTTGGAACTGGAATAACGGTTCAATTGAAAATCTAAACAACCTTTCATTCAATGACCCAGGCCCTCAAGAAGGTATTCGTTGGAAAGGTGGTAATGAATGGAAGATTTATGAATCACCAGATAACTTAAGTTCTAACTCAGGCGGTAATTTACAATTCACATCAGGTAATGGCGCAGGTACTTATCAGATGAGATTGAATACGAGCGGTCGAATGGACGTTCGTGGGCAAATCAGAACACCTATTGTATATGACTTAAACGATACAGCCTGGTATGTAGATCCTCACTCAGGTTCAAGGTTCAAAGATTTAGAAATACAAGATACAAGAAGTTCAGATATCTTAACAGTATATAGAACAGGTTCAGCGCCAGGAAACTATACTGCAGCAAGGACAATTAACCAATACGGTAATCACTCTTGGGGTATTGTTCATGAATTCAGAGTTGGTGATAGGAGCTCACAAAGTGTACCTAGTGGTACTGACCGACCTTCTATTTTATTCTCAAGTGGATATAATTCAACAACTTGGTCAGTTGGTTTCGGTTATGTAGATAACGATTTCAGAATCAAACAAAATCACGGTCATATCAATCAATCTTGGGGTACTGAGAGATTTAGAATTAATACAAGCGGTGAAGTTATTATTGGAAATAACTTGTATGGTTCCAATGCTTACTTCAACCGTTATTATGACAGAGACAATACTGGATATTATGCTGACCCAGCAAGTACATCTGTATTTAATGCAATGGTATTTAATGGCGACGTTGATTTCAACGGCGGTGCTAATGCGATTAATATTACAAGTTCTGATATTCGTTCAGACGGTAATTCAAGCTGGACAGGTAACCCAGGTGCAGGTGTAGGTAAGATTCAAATGCACTCTAACCGTTGGTACATTGTATCTAACGGAAACTCAAATAGAATTGTTCAGTTCAGACAAAATGGTTCTGATAGGTCTTATATTGCGAATGATGGTAGATTAATCGGTGTTGGTGGTACTGCTTCTCAGGATTGGAGAGCTCCAATCTTTTACGATACAGACAATACTGGATACTATGCTAATCCAGCAGGTCAATCACACTTCAATACGTTGACGCTGGCGGGCAACAGAATCGGATTTATTAACACAGCGTTTGATGCAGAAATTAGAGTATCTGATGGCAACCCAGATGGAACTGGAGCTGACTTTGTTCTTTGGGGTGACAGAGTACAATATAACGCAAGATTAATTACTGAAGTACTTCACGCAACAAGACATATGCGTGCTCCTGTATACTATGATGCAAATAATGCTTCATACTACGGTGACTTTGGTGGTGTATCTTACATGAATGATGTAAGAGCTAACATATTCTACGAACGTGAAAATACAGCATACTACTTTGGTTCAAGCCAAGGTGATGCAAGAATGCGTAACGTTAGATTCAATAATGTTCAAATTGAAAACGGCGCAACAATCACATCTGTAAATAATAATGGTAGAATTTATCTTGGTGGTAATTTACATATTGATGCTCAAAATGGTTTAGACATTTATATGAACTATTACTCGGGTAGAAGGTTCAGATCTTTCTCACCTGGTCAATACGAATCATTCAGAGTTGATACTGACCGTATTACATACGCGTTTGCTCAATTCAGAACTCCATTAATTTACGATTATAATAATACTGGTTACTATCTTGATATGAACAACAACTCAAGGTTTAACGACCTTCAGTTGAGAGGATTATATGTAACGACACGTTATCATACAGGTTCTGACTTTACAGCAGGTACTCTTGTTCAAACAAGTATTCCTGCGACAGCAACTAACGGTGCTTCGTTCGTACTTGAAGCAACAGGTAAATCTTATTCAGGTGATCCACCATTTATGTTCACCGCACAAGGTTACTTGTATGCTAATACTATTATTAACTATTCAGGTCAACACATTGGTAAAGCTGGTTTCAGTACAATGTATATGTTCCAATACAATGGAGTATTATGTTTCTGGTGGCCAAGAGTATCTTATTGGAACTCCTTCGCTGTTCACGTAAGAAATGCAAACGGTGATGATAGAAACTTAGTCACAAGTATTACAAACTCGTCATTACCTGGCGGAAGAACTAAAGAACGTCAAGTATCAATGCGTACTACCGCGATGTATAATGTTAACATTAATACAGGTGATATGTATGCACAACGTTATTATGATAGTAATAACACATTCTATTACGGTGACTTTGCTTCTAGTTCTAGGATGAACGAAGTAAACATTTACGGAAGTTTAAGAAATCAAAATGGAACTCCGCATTACTTCTATACAAGTGCTGGAAACTTAAGAGGTTATATACGAGCAACTGATTCTAACGATAACCACTTTGAATTTGCTACATCAGGTGGAGAGGACTTCATCTTCCGTGATGGTGGATTTGGAGGTTCTTGGAATCAGATTATTAGAGGTAATGGTCATGTATTAGTATCGTCAAGATTTGATACTCCTATTATGTATGATAGGAATAATACAGGTTATTATGCTGACCCAGCAAGTACTTCGCGTTTCAATACACTCAGAACAAATCGACTTTATCCTTGCTACGACAATGCTGGTGATGTTTATTTAGATTGGCCTTCTGGTAATTATGGTTCAATCCAAACAAACGGTGGCGGTAAAGGCGGCTGGGAAGGTTATTCAATTAACGGTCGTTATGTATTGATGTCAGCCAATAATAATGAAGTTGGTATTTACAACGACATTGATAACGAATGGATGACAATCTGGCGTCGTAACGGCAGAACTGAAATATTCCACAATGGTACTTGGGAAGAATATGCTCAGTCAGGATATATGGAGGCCCGTGGTTCTTATCGTGCTCCAATCTTCTATGATTCAAATAATACTGGGTATTACATGGATCCACACTCTACTTCTAACGCAGCATTGCGTATTAGAGGTGGTACATTATATGGACCTAACCCAACTTGGGGAGCATATCTTGCAGTTGGTACTAACGGACATTGGACTGGTTCTTATGCTTCTGTTGCTGCTACAAACGGTAACTTACACCTTGACGCAAGGTCAGGATACGGAACATATATTAACTGGTATGTAGGCGGAACAACTTACATTAACGGTACACTACAAGTTAACTTCATTTACGATAGAGATGATACAAACTATTATTGGAATGGTAATAGCATCTCTATGATGAACGATACAAGAAGTAATATTTTCTACGACAGAAATAATACAGCTTATTACTTCGGTTCAAGTTCAGGTGATGCAAGATTTAGAACTACAAGAGTTAATGAATGTTATAATGATGCATGGTTCAGAAACTATAATGCAGGCCAAGGTTTATATAACCAATCTACAGGTCGACATTTCTATAGCCCAGGTTCAAGTTATTGGCACTTAGATGGTGCTTCAGGTTCTGGTGGTTTAATTATATACGACCGTTATCAAGGTTCTCAAGGTTCAGGTACAGGCCGCCGTGGTTATCTCTATTATGATGGTTCAGGTTTCGGTCTGTTAAACAGTTCAGGAAACTGGGGTTTAAGACTTAACCCAGGAAATTCATACGCTGAAATTTATAGAAATCTTTATGTTGGAACTGACGTAAGAGCTCCAATTTATTACGACAGAAACAATACTGCTTACTACTTCAATGGTGCATCTGCTCATAGCACAAGATTTGAAGGTGTAAGTAATAGAACAATGGCTTGGCTCAATCAGCCTGGTCATACAAGAGATAGTGGTGAATATTACAGAGCAAGACCTCGTATAACAAGTAATACTGATTATTGGACTGGTGCGATGGGTTGGGGTCGTCAAGATATGACCAACACTGTTGCTGATTGGGGTTCAGGATTTATTGATTCTTGGAGTAACCCACCTAACCAGCCTTCAGGTACATCTCACTGGGTTGGTGTTCAGGCATATCACTATTCTAATGGTTCAGCTCGCTATGGTTGGCAAATGGTTGGTGGACCAATCCAAAACCTTCGTTTCCGTTCAACGTGGAGTAGTTTCCGCTCTTGGCGTACTATTCCAGTATTGGATATTAACGAGGGTAACGGTGGTTCAATGTATGCCGGGCGTTATTACGATTCAAATAGTACATCATACTACGGTGACTTCGCGTCCACATCACAGTTTAATGTAACTGCGGCAAACAGATACGCATTTAGAGGAACAGGTGGTAACTCAGGACAGAGTATCGGTAATGCTTACGAATTATTCCAGGCATCAGGAAGCTGGAGTTATCCATATCCTGATTTAAGAATTAACTATCATACAGGTATTTCGTTAGGAGCAAATCCAAGTTACGAAGGCTTCAGGTTCATGAATGATTATAATTCAAACACTGTTAGATTCCAAATTAACGGTAGCTCGAGTTATACATTTGCGAATACATGGCTACAAGTTGGTGGTGGCGGTGTAGGTATCTATGATGGATATAACGGTGCTCACTGGTTCCCGAATAACCAAACATCTTATGGTTCATGGGCTTCATACGGAAGCAGAAGTGGTTGGTATGGTGTTGCTTATCCTCAAGCAGGATATGATCCTCATGAAATGTGGGATAGTAGTGGTAATGGTGGTTGGTACTTACAAGGTCTAGGGCGTTGGGTATTATATCATAGCCGTAGCAGAAACTGTACCGGTGTAGGTTCATCAAGTACAGTTTCTGGATATCGTATGAGAGTTAACGGTTCACTTTACTGTAATGGTAACGTGGTTGCTTACTCTGACCGTCGTAATAAAGAAAACATCATTACAATTGATAATGCATTAGATAAAGTATTACAATTACGTGGTGTTTATTATAACAGAAAAGAATCAAAAGTTGATGAACGTGATGATCTTTATAAAGGTCGTCAGTTAGGTATGATTGCTCAGGAAGTTCAAGAGATTGTTCCTGAGGTTGTATCATACGCTGAAGAAATTGACCAATACGGTCTTGATTATCCGAAGATGGTCGGTTTACTTGTTGAAGGTATTAAGGACCAACATTCAATTGTTAAGACTCAAGAAGAAACAATAAATAATATGCAGAAAGATATTGACATGTTGAAAGAAATGGTATATAATATGCAATCAATAATGGAGAATAGTAAGAATGGCACTAATTAAAGATTATGAAATACAAGGTACTGGCGTGACAGTGCCGGATGCTTATCACGTAATTACCGATTTAAAAGTTCATAAAAGAACACAGGAAATTCCACTTCCGCCTGATAATTCAACAGAATCTGGGTTGACTAACGACGGTGTTAGGGACGAAGGAACAGAATTATTTTGGCAAGCAGGATATGTTTGTCGAGTATGGGTAACCATGTGGGCAACAAAACAGGCAAGGTTAGATGGTATGAAACCTATAGGTTATGCCGGTTTAGACGCAACAGAAGTTGAAGCCGAGCTATCAATTGGTACACCAGGCCTCGACCAAAGGTGTGAATTCATGTTAGATATGGATTCCGCTGACACAGATTTAGTACAAGCGTATAATCATCTAAAGAGCTTAGATTATTATGCTGGGTGTACTGAAGATTAATATAAATAAAACTATAACTTATAATGTTATTTAATAACGGAGAAAATTAAAATGGCACTTAGTACAGATTACACTTGGACTTGGTCAGTCACCGGATTGAAGAAGAAAGACGAAGTTAATTCTGAAGGCGCTTCTTTAAGCGGAGCTGTTGTCCAAACATATTGGAAAGTTGTTGGTGTTGACGCTAACGGTAATGAAGGTGAGTTCTCAGGAGCTACTCCTTTCAGTGCTGCTAATGTCGCAGCAGGATCTTTTGTTGCTTTTGAAGATTTAACTGAAGCAACAGTTTTAGGTTGGATTCAAGATGTCGTAAATAGCGACCAAGGTTATGCAGATCATATTTCAAGTAGAATTGCATTACAAATTGATGAAACTAATATTGAAGACGCACAGATGCCTTGGGCACCTGAAGAGGTCACCCCAAATCCTGGCGCTGAAGCAGACCCTGTTGAAGAAGAAGGCGCTGAAGAATCAGCACCAGAATAAACTCGGAGTAATACATGAATTACTCATGGGCAATAGTTAAGCTATCTACAAGAGATGTGACGAACGCTGATGGCGTATCGTTAACGGATGCTGTTGTTGAAATTAAATGGCGAAGGATTGGAGTTGATGCTGACGGCAAAACATCAAAGGTTGTCGGACATACGGACTTATATGCCGATGATGTAGCTCAAGCTGACTTTACTCCTTTTGCTGATTTAACTGAAGCACAAGTTATTGGTTGGTTAGAATCTAATATATCTGCCGACCAAATTGCTAAATACGATTCAAAGATAGCAAAGAATATTAATTCCATAGGCAAGGTCGAGAAAGGCGTTCCCTGGAATTAATAAATAAAATTTTGATTTATATAATGGAGTTCATATGCATGATTTGCGTCATCACGGATTGGTGCACTACGCACTGAAACGTGGCGGAAGTATCCATCCAATTACACTACCTAAAGAATTAACTGGCGAAACTGGGATAATGAATCCTTCTATCTTTATACACGATGGAAGAATTTTACTCAATATTCGCCATGTTAATTATACGCTTTACCATTCAGAAGGTAAACGTTTTCCTCATACTTGGGGTCCACTTCAATACTTGCATCCTGAAAACGATATCAGTTTGACTACTTACAATATTATGTGTGAGTTAGACAGCGAATTGAATATCTTGAACGCAGGAAGAATCAATACTTCAGAATTAGATACAAAACCGACTTGGAATTTTATCGGCCTTGAAGACGGTCGTTTGTTTAGTTGGGATGATCGTTTATTCCTTTGTGGTGTTCGTCGAGATTGTTATGACGATAAAGGTAAAGGTCGTATGGAGATGCAAGAGATTGAATTTATAGATGGTGAATGGAAAGAAGTTGCTCGGCATCCTATTCCTGCACCGGGTGATGATTCAACTTATTGCGAAAAGAATTGGATGCCAATTATTGATATGCCATGGCATTTTGTAAAGTGGTGTAATCCTACTGAAGTAGTTAAGTTTGATATTGAAGAAGGAACAACCGAAACAGTCCATCATGAAAATGATAGTTATGAACCAATGCATAGAGACCTGCGAGGTGGTACACAAGTATATCCTATCGGTGAAGGAAAGCGAATTACACTTACTCATGAAGTAGATTTAACAAGAGATACTTTTAATAGAAAGGACGGTCATTATAATCATAGAGTTATTGTATGGGATGAGGATTGGAATCTGATTCATAAAACTCGTGACTTCCATTTTATGGGTACACAAATTGACCCAACGACAGGATATGAATATAATATTGAATTTGCGACAGGAATGACATTTTTAAATGGTGAAATTATTATCGCGTTTGGATATCAAGACAATGGAACGTTTTTATTGAAGATGCCTGAGAAGGTATTCTTTGATTTTGTGGGGAGAGGATAGTGCTACAGAAATTATTAGAAGCTCATATATATGATGGAAAGAATCCTTACAAGTGTTATGACTTAGCTCAAGAATACGATAAATTAGAACAGGGAGCAATGGCAGTATCCTTATATTTAAAGGCTGCTGATTTATCTGAGTCAGAATTTATTGGTAATAAAGAATTACAATATAAATGTATGATAGGTATTGCTCGTTGTTATAATAGACAAAGAGATAGAGGATTTACAGTAGAAGGTGCATTACTTGATGCGGTTGCTCTGCTTCCTGAAAGACCTGAAGCCCATTATCATTTATGTAAATATTATACAGAGAGAAGTTATTGGAAGCATTGTTTAGCTCATGCAAATTCTGCTCTTACAAATATGCATCTTTCAGAAAATTGCGAACTAGGATTTCCTGGAGAAGAAAGGTTATTATATTATCAAGCATTAGCAACTTGGTATATTAGCGGTCAGCAAAACGGAAAACAGTTATTCTTTGATTTAAAATATAGACATAAATTAAAGCCTACACTTAAAGCAGAAGTTGATGAAATCATAGGTAATATTTTCTATCCTGATGTAATTCAATATTGTGCCGATGATTTTGAAAGATTTAAATTTTTATTTAAAAACTTAGAAAGAATTCATAAGAATCATTCAAAGCATTTTCAAGATATGTTTATTTTATCAATGTATGATGGTAAAAAGAATGGCACTTATTTAGAAATTGGCTCAGGTGATCCTTTCGTTCATAATAATACCGCATTGCTTGAACAAGAATATGGATGGAAAGGTATTTCTATTGACGCATCAGAAGCTTTATGTTATAAATTTAAAGAGAATAGAAACAATACAGTTATTTGTGCTGATGCAACACAAATTAATTATGAAGATTTATTTAGTAAACATTGTATGGAACCTACGATTGATTATTTACAAGTTGACTGTGATGATGTATCAATTGATATCTTAAAGAATATTCCTTTTCACAGATATAAGTTTGGTGTAATTACATTTGAACATGATTCTTATCGTTTAGGAAATGAAAGAAAAGATGAAGCAAGAAAACTTCTAAAATCTCACGGCTATGAATTAGCAGTACCTAATGTTAGCTTTGCTCCAAATCATCCATACGAAGATTGGTATTATCACCCGGACGTTATTGATTTACCAAAAGAAATGAAAACAACAAAAGACTTAAACTTTGTATGGGATTACTTTATGGAGGAATTATGATTACAGTAGTTGCTACAGGAGGCTTTGACCCAATACATTCAGGACATATTAAATATCTCGAAGAAGCTGCTACTTGTGGTATGAGATTAATTGTCGGAGTAAATTCAGACTCTTGGTTAAAACGAAAGAAAGGTAGATACTTTATGCCTTGGGAAGAACGCGCTTCTATTGTTGGCGCACTATCTTGTGTTGACCAAGTTTTATCATTTGACGATAAAGATGGCAGCGCCATACACTGTTTAGAACAAGTTAAAGCACTATACCCCAATGATACTGTTGTATTTGTAAATGGTGGCGATAGAACGTCCGATAACATTCCTGAAATGGCTGTAGAGGGAGTTGATTTTGAGTTCGGTATCGGTGGTGAAGATAAAAGAAATTCCTCAAGTTGGATATTAAAAGAATGGTCACAACCTACAGTCAACCGACAATGGGGATCTTATACTGTATTACATACAAACGGTAAATGGCAAGTAAAAGAATTATCTTTTGACCCAGGCAATTCTTTAAGTGACCAAAGACATGAACATAGGTCAGAACATTGGCACGTGGTTGATGGTGCTATACTTATGGAATTAGATTACGGTATGAGAAAGAAAGAATCTCGAGTATACTGGGCAGGGCAAAGTATTGATATTCCAAAAGGTGTTTGGCACAAAGCAACAAACGTAGGAACAGAACCTGCGAAAGTAATTGAAGTATGGCTTGGAGACAAATTGTCAGAAGATGATATTGAACGCCGCGATTAATGTATAAATAAAACTATACAATTATACTAACTGCTAATAGTCAGGAGACGAAGATGGCAATCAAGGTAGGCGGCGTTTCCGTCATTAACAATTCTTATGAGTTAGAAAATTTATCCGGAGCCTCTGGGACTTTTTCTAATTTTCACCCAGCCGAAACATCAATCACATCTGCGGCAACTCTTAACTTTTCAATGTTGACTCCTATTCAAAAAGTTGATATGACAGGTAATGTTGCTTTCACAATTACAGATAAAAATTTCGGCAGAGATGCAATTTTAATTTTAGATACAACAGCAACTCCTCATACACCATCTTTTGACTCTGCAGTAGAATTTCCTGGCGGCGAACCTACTTGGTCTACTTATAGGCATTGGGTTATTACATTTTTATGTTGGAATACCACTAATGTAAGAGCAACTGCTATTGGGTATGCTGACCCAGGTACTCCTTCAACAAACTTACCTTCTACATTTTCTCAAGATACAAGCTTTGATACTTGGAATGTAGTCAATTCAAGTGTAAGTGCTCAATGTTGGTGTGCGGTATCATTTGAGCATCAACCTAGTAATAATAGAATTCAAGTAGGTTGGTGGAGTGGTGATTCTACAGCGGCGTCTGCCACTCAATATACCTACGTTAATTATACTGGGTTAACAAATATTACTTCGTGTCAGTTCCAATACAATGTTTCTGGTCAATCTTGCTCAGGAATGTGTACTGGGTATAGTACAGGTCCTACTCCTCCAGACGATGGGTATAGTTCAGGTACTTATTATAACGGGTTCGTAAGATTTTGGTGGGTTGCTGAAGCAAACAGCACAACCACATCCACAAACACGGCTGCAGCATTTGATAGTTCAAATCCGGATTTTCGCATTAGAATTATATGCGACCAAGGAACATTATATTCAACTTGCGAATTAACTACTACGAAGAGTGCTGGAATGTTATTACAAGCACAATACGGAACCCAGAAGTCGGTATAAGAGGTATAAGATATGGCAATTAAAATAGCAACAACAGAAGTAATTACAGATTCATTTAAGATTCAAAATTTTGGGTCTTTGTCTGGAATATATTCATCTTTTTATGCTAATGCTGAAACCATCACAACTGTTATTGATATGGACATACCTATTATGTCAGTCGTACTATCTGCAGCTACAACGTTTACTGCGACTAATTTAGCAACAGGTAAAACAGCGATTCTTCTTTTAGACGTCGGTTCAGCCGGAAACGTACCAACATTTCCTTCAAGTTTTAAGTTTGCCGAAGATACCGAACCAACTTGGTCAGGTACACGATATTGGCAAATTGGTCTTACTGCTTGGGATGGAAATACTGTAAGAGTGGTCGCAACTGCATGGGATGGTACACAAGCACCTGCTCAGTCTAATTTAGCAGGTACTACAACAATGAATAATGTTCGTAGTCCTGATGATGGCGGAGGCAGTAACTTAGTTGGATTCAGTTCAGGTGGTTTAGCAAGTAATTACGCTACAAGCTCTGTAACATGTGATTCTTCGACTGAATATAGAGTATTCCTATCAGGAACCAAATCAATAGAAGTTGAAGTAGAAGATAAAGGTACCGATATGACCGGCAATCTTGCTGGAAATAATCCATCTTGCTCCGCATTCCCACCAGGATGGGTAAGTGGAGATGCTATCACCAGCTGGTTAGATAACGTTGACACCGTAACTAATGCGTATAGCGCCGGTGTGGATGAGTGGTATGAATCGTGGGATGCTCCAGATGGTGAAGGAGTATATCTTGTTACTTATACAATTAAAAGAGGTGGAACTACACGATATAATACAATTATATACCCAGGTTCACAATATGCACCAGACCCAAGTGATGGATATACATATACTAGGGGTTCACAGGTATCAACAACAGGAAGCATTCAAGGTAATGGGGCCGGTACTGCGACTTATCGTTTAACCTATACTCCACCACCAACAAAGTTTTATGACTTTACTGCTACAAATAATGTAACGGGAATCAGAGCAGTTTGGGATTGCTCAGCGGCATCAAATGCATCTGGACAAGTTTTACCTTTAAGAACTTTTAACGGTGGTGCGTTTAGTACTGGGACAACTGATTCTGGTTGGAAAACAACATCATCTGCCATGAGCACTGGTATTACTCTAGCAATTAATCATCCTGGGCCAACTGCGTATAATGAAGAAACGCATACTTACATAACAACAGGAACATTAAGTATATATGGTAGAGATGCAACATCTCTCGATACATTACTTAAGGAAATAAGAATACACGTAATTACGTCTGCTTCAAGTACTGGAAGTGCATCTGTTTGTCTAACAAATGATATGTTAGTTAAAGTATTACATAAAACAACATCGGCAACATTAACTAGAGTTTACGATATTGAAATTGGTGATAAGATTTGGTCAAATTCTGGTTGGACAAAAGTTGTAAATATTATTAAAGACCATCCACGTGAAGGATTCTATTTACTAGATGATTGGTTGGAAATTACAAACGATCACCCAATATTAATTGATAAAGATGGTGATAATAATGAATGGATATTGGCAGAAGATTATGAAGGAAGTAAAACATATAACGAAGGAAACGTTAATACAGTTTATGTTGAAACTGAACACGGTTCGTTTGAGGTGTTTAACGAAGCTGGAGATACCACATTTACTGTTAGTGGTGATTACGCTAAGCGAGGGGATATCTAAATGGCAATTGATTTCAAAAAAGATTACATAACTAACGGAGTAATTAATTATGGGTTCATTGTAAGGAACCCCATTGACAATGAATTTGAACAAGTATGGATGCTTGCACCATATCATGGTGATGAAGAATTAGACCAAGCTGAATTTGCTAAATGTAAAGAAAAATTAGTAGGAGCATCAAGTGGCGATTAAAGTAAGTAATACAATTATAATTGATGACGACTTCACAGTAAGTAATGTCGCTGACACAAGTGGATTCTATGATGATCTTCACGCAATAGCTACAGCAACAACAAACAACATTAATTTTACAACTCCAATTATGACTTGTACTTTAAGTGCTGCTACAACATTTACGGTATCAAGTGGAGCAACAGGTAGAAGTTGTATGTTGCTTTTAGATACATCTTCGGTTCCTTATGCACCAACATGGCCTTCTGATATTAATTGGATAAACAATACAGAACCAACATGGAGTAGTTATCAACATTGGCAGATTACTTTCTTATATGTTGACACAAATGATATTCGTGGAACTGCTGTAGGATTTACTGGTTCAACTCCAACAGAATCAATATCATTGCATGGAACAGGTAATGCTGCTGGAGGTTCTCAAGCAAACTCTACAACAACATCTATGCCTCCGACTGCAGATGCTATCTTTGGCATGAGGTTTTTGGCTGATGGAAATATTGAAAAATATACTAACGGTACTGCTCAAGGACAAACTGGATATTGGACATTTAGTACATCTAAGTGGAATAATATTACACCTTCACAAACATATTATATCAGAGCATCAAACGATAATGGAAATCTGTCTTTCCCAATGACTCTCAGTACATCAGGATCTGATAGTGCTTCAATAAATACGTGGGTTGCATTAACAGGATCTCCGCAGTTTAGATATAGAGTTAATGGACCACGAAGCACGGTAGGTACATTAGAAGGAATAATGAAAATAGAAATTGCGTCTGACTCAAGTGGTTCAAATATTGTAGCAACAGGTTATTATTATTGGGAAGTTAACGGAACGGCATAAGAGGAAAACATGGCACTATCACATTCATTTAATACAATCGCAGGTGGTCAAAATACTGCAGGCTCAGGTGGAGTTGGAGGAAACGATTACCCAGCAGGAAATGTTTATCACAGACAAGCCCCATCTACAACAGTAGATGTAGATTACTTTGCATTTAGACAAGACACTGTGAGCTCAGTTGACGTTAACGTTGACTTTGATTTTTTCTATGATACTATTGGTGGCGGTTTAACAGTTATGACAACCAATGATGGTAGTAGCGCAAGCGGTGATACTACAACTACAGATTTTGATTCTATCACAACTGCTGGTGTTGCTCAGGCTCACGGAGCTACTGGAAGTAAAATACACTACTTTAACGATTCTGCTATATCAGGACAATCTTATCCTGGTCCTGCTGACCAAATAAAAATTAAACATAGTATGTCAACTATTCAAACAGTTGGTAATGGGGCCCATTCGCTTTCAATGCAAGAATATCATTACAATGGTGCATCATCAGGTGCTCCTCAATCATTAGGTACTTACACAAATGATACTTGGTTTAGTTTACACAATATTGGTGGTCAGTCAGGAATTGATGTACCGAACGATAGCGTTGGAATAAAAGTAAATATTAACAATGATGCTTCTGCTTCAGCAGGTGGAACTAATGATTCAAGAAAGTGGACAGTACATACAATTGAATGTTGGGTAAAAGCAATTGGGAGTTATAACGATACATTACTATATAAGGCTGAGCTTAGTGTTGCTGCGTATGCTAGCGCTTCGTACTAAAGATAAATAATAAAAAGAGTAAAATAAAATGGCACAACCTACAACAAGACAAGAATTCAAAGATTGGGTACTCCGTAAGTTAGGAGCACCTGTCATTGACATCAATGTGTCAGACGAACAGATAGATGATCGTATTGATGAAGCTGTAGATTACTGGAGAGATTATCATTACAATGGAAGTCAGCTTGTTTATTTAAAACATCAAATCACACAAGAAAACAAAGATAACGGATACATTGATTTACCAGCAGGATTACTTGGTATTTCAGGTATCTTTAATATGCAGTCAAGTATTTCTACTGGTTCAGGTATCTTTAATGTTCAATACCAATTCGTCTTAAATAATCTTGAAGACATCACAGGATATAATATTACAAACTATTATATGTCCATGTCTCATTTGGAATTCTTACAAGAGATGCTTGTAGGTAAACCAATGGTTCGTTATAATAAACATGTGAATAGATTATATCTTGACACAGACCCAGGTTTACTCGTTGTTGGCGAATACATTATTATTGAAGCATATGATGTAATTGACCCATCTACTTATGCAGATGTTTGGGGTGACCGTTGGCTTCAGAATTATGCAAGTTGTTTAGTCAAAGAACAATGGGGTTCAAATTTAACTAAGTTTACAGGTATGCAACTTGTAGGCGGCGTATCATTTAACGGAGAACAAATACTTTCCGATGCAAAGGAAGAGAGGAGATTAATGGAAGAAGAAGCAGTGCAGAATTTACAACCTCTCAGTTATAACTATATTGGATAAGTAAATGGCAACTAACGTATTCTTCAACAATTACTCAAGATTCTCAGAGCAAGAACTTATTGATGATTTAGTTATTGAATCTATCAAGCAGTATGGTGTTGATGTCATTTATATCAGTAGAGCAATTAAAGGTCGTGATAAGATCTTTAACGAAGATGACTTTCCTGAATATAACGAAACATTTGAATTTGAAGCTTATGTTAAAAATAATGAAGGGTTTGAAGGTGAAGGCGATTTCCTATCCAAGTTTGGTTTACAAATCCGAGACCAATTAACTCTTACAGTTGCTAACAGAACTTTTGAAAGACATGTGACTCGAGAAGTTGTTGAACTTATTCGACCACGAGAAGGTGATTTAATTTATTTCCCTCTCAACGAAAAGATTTTTGAAATTAAGTTTGTTGAACACGAAAGCGTATTCTATCAAATGGGCAAGACACAAGTATTTGATATGACTTGCGAATTAATTGAATACAGTAATCAGAGATTCAATACAGGAAGGTCTGAGATTGATGATTACTTTAAAGCATATAATACTGATATCGTTATTGATGCAAACAACGCAACATTAACCGCACTCGCATCTACTGATGACAACGCAGGAAATCTCAACTTTGAATTAGAAGCTGATAGTATTATTGATTTCTCAGAAGTGGATCCGTTTAGTGAAAATATACAAATAAGTGATACCTAATGGCAATAGCAAATTATTTTTACAATTCAACGATTCGTAAATATGTTGCCTTATTTGGTACATATTTTAATCAGTTAGAAGTTAGAAGAACAAGTACTGATGGGACACTCAATCAGAGGCAGGTTGTACCTATCTCTTATGGTCCATATCAAAAGATTTTAGTAAGACTTGACCAAGACCCTGCCATATTAGGTGGAGCAAGTTTGGATGCAGAAGGAAATGTAGCAGCAGGTCAACCTTATGCGATGACATTACCTCGTATGGCATTTGAGCTTACAAGTTTTGAATACGATGCTGAAAGAAAAGTTGCCCCGACAAGAAAATTAAGAAAGACTGCAGTTGATGAAGCAAACGGAAATCGCAGATTTGTATATTCAGGTACTCCATATAATATGGGATTCAGCTTATACATTATGGCAAAGTATAATGAAGATGCTGTTAAATTATTAGAACAAATTTTACCTTTCTTCAATCCAGAATTTACAAGCACAGTAAGATTGATTGATGGATTGGAGCCGATGGATATACCTTTAATTTTATCGAGTGTAAGTAGTGAAGATGTTTATGAAGATGCCTTCACGACAAGAAGAAGTATCGTATATACACTAAACTTTACAATGAAAGGTTGGTTCTTCGGTCCTGAGAAGGATAAGAATACAATTAGGTTTATTGATACAAGGTATGCAACTGATACTCTTGCGAATACTGCGTTTGAGGAGTTCCAAACTATTCAACCTGGTATGACAGCAAACAACGAACCAACAACAGATATAACACAAACAGTTGATTATAGTTTAATTGAATTTGATGACAACTGGGATTACGTCGAACAGATATCAGACACTGAACCCAGTTAAATTTTAGGAATACAATATTATGAAAATTGGATTTACTTGTAGTAGCTTTGACCTACTTCATGCAGGACACGTTCAAATGCTAAGAGACGCAAAAGAACAGTGCGATTATTTAATGGTAGGATTACAAATGGATCCTTCTATTGACCGACCGAAAGAAAAGAACCCTCCTATTCAAACTATCGTTGAAAGATATACTCAATTGAAAGCAATAAGTTATGTTGATGAAATCATTCCTTATAAAACAGAACGAGACTTAATTGATATATTAGAATTATATCGTATTGATGTTCGTATTCTAGGCGAAGAATATCGTAATAAAGAATTTACAGGAAAGGATGTTTGTCAAAAGAAAAGTATTGAACTATTTTTTAATAAAAGAGATCACCGATTTAGTACATCAGCTTTAAGAAAATCTTGTGCTTGGGTAAATAAAGATGGCGATTGGAAGATGACTGAGGAAGGATAAATAGTATTATGAAAGATGATAAAATAGCACAAGCATTAAATATGAGACCTCTCGAAGAAGTTGAAGCTGAAAGACAAGAAGCGTTGGATAGATTAAATCCAGATAAACTTCCTGACTTACCTGCGAATGCTTTCACAACAAACGACGAAGCTGAAGAAAGTGTAGATTCAGTTAAGAATCTACCGCAAGAAAGTGTAGCTCAAGTTCCTGCTGTTATAAGTAAAGAAGCCGAAGAAAATTTAAAAGATATTGAATTAGCAAAACAAAACATTGAGAATATTATTAATCTTGGTGATGATGCAGTTAAAGAAATGACATCAATTGCGAAACAATCTGAATCTCCTCGAGCATTTGAAGTTGTATCTACATTAATGAAAACATTACTTGATGCAAACAAAGATTATGTTGAAATGTCAACAAAGAAAAGATATGCGAAAGAAGAAGAGGCAGGTCCTTCCACACAGGTTACGAATAATAACTTAATTGTATCAACCGCCGATTTATTAAAGATGATTAAAGGCGATAATAACGAATGATAGACCGCGGATACTTAGGTAATTCATATCTCAAAAAGGTAGGAGAACAAATTGAGTTCACTCCTGAAATGCTTAAGGAGTATATGAAGTGTGCCGAGGATCCAGTTTATTTTGCTGAGAATTATATTAAGATTGTTCATGTTGATAAAGGTTTAGTCAATTTGGACATGTATGATTATCAGAAAGAAATTACAGAAAAGATTACAAAAAGTAGAAGAGTTGCTGTATTAACCGCAAGACAGAGCGGAAAGACTACAACAGCAACTGCAGTTATATTACATTATATTTTATTTAATGAATTTAAGACCGTTGCGATATTGGCAAACAAAGGTGATGCAGCAAGAGAAGTACTTGGAAGAATACAACTTGCTTATGAAGCTTTACCTAAATGGATGCAGCAAGGTATTGAAGAATGGAATAAAGGTAATATAACATTAGAGAACGGATGTAAGATTTACGCAGGAACAACAACAAGTTCAGCAATTCGTGGTAAATCTATTTCGTTCCTATATCTTGATGAGGTTGCATTTATTGAAGGATTTGATGAATTCTTTGCTTCAGTATATCCAACAATTTCATCAGGTCAAAGTACAAAATTATTGATGACTTCAACACCAAACGGATTGAACCATTTTTGGAAAACTTGTAAAGGTGCCAAAGAAGGAACAAACGGTTATGAATATGTTGAGGTTATGTGGTATGACGTTCCTGGTAGAGACGAACAATGGAAAGATGAAACGTTAGAAGCGTTGGATTTTGACCAAGAAAAGTTTGAGCAGGAATATTGTTGTCAGTTCTTAGGCAGTTCAGGTACTCTAATAAGTGGAGCCAAACTCAAAGAACTTGCTCCGTCAATTGCCATTAATGAAAGTGAAGGTATTGTGCAATATGAAAAAGCAATACCAGGTCACTCATATGTTATGACGGTTGATGTATCGAGAGGTAAAGGTCTCGACTATTCAACATTTACAATGATGGATGTGACAGAAATGCCTTATAAGCAAGTATGTTGTTTCCAAGATAATACAATAAGTCCAGTAGACTTTGCATCGGTTATATATAGAATAGGGCTGATGTATAATGAGAGTGCAGTCTTAGTAGAAATCAATGACATCGGTGAGCAGGTTTCTGATGTACTCTTAATGGACTACGGCTATGAGAATCTTCTCTTCACTGAAAACGCCGGCCGAGCCGGGAAACAAGTTTCAAGTGGTTTTGGAGGGAAGCGAGCAGATCATGGAATTAGAACAACAAGACAAGTAAAGTCAAAAGGTTGTTCTATTTTGAAGCTATTAATTGAACAAAATCAGTTAATAGTACAAGATTATAATACAATACAGGAGTTATCACGATTTAGTAAAAAAGGTAATTCTTATGAAGCTGAATCTGGCTGGAATGATGATCTCGTAATGAACTTAGTTTTATTTGCGTGGTTATCAGACCAAAGATTCTTTAGAGAGTTAACAGACATTAATACTTTAGCAGCTTTAAAAGAAAAAACAGAAGAACAACTTGACTCAGAATTACTTCCTTTCGGTTTTATAGATACTGGAGATCCACAGCCTGATGAGCATGGATGGATTGAATACAGACCCGAAAGAACTTTTGAAATATAAAAATGGAATTATTATAAATAAAACTGTGATAACTATAAATAAGTAAATAGGTTTAAATAGATAATATTAAAGGAGAATAATATGGCTTTTTCCGTAAGTCCTTCCGTAATTGTTCGAGAGGTGGACGCATCAGCATCGGTTCCTGCCATCGCAACACCGCCTGCAGCAGTAGCTGGTGTTTTTAGATGGGGTCCTGTAGGTGAAGCAGTACTTGTTTCTTCAGAGAATGAATTAGTTCAACGTTTCGGTGAACCAACCGATGATAACTACGAAACATTCTTTGTCGCAGCAGATTATCTTTCATATGCAAACGCATTATGGGTTTCTCGTGCAGATAACGGCGCTGTAGCTGCTTCTGCATCTGATACTTCAAGTGCAAATACTCAACTCCATACATTTGGTGCATTTGATGCATTATATCCTGGAGCATTAGGTAATTCATTAGAAATTGCTTATGTTGATGACGCAAATTTTGAAAGTGCTTTACAAGCAGTTGGCGATATTCCTGCTACAAGGATTACAGGTGCCAACAGTGCTATACTTGCTACTGAACAAACAATTTCATTTAACAGTACTTCAATGGTGTTTGAAGTTGCACCTGCTAACAGAATTGATACAACAACCGTAGATGCTGGCGATTTATTTGTCGTAGGTAACGATTCAGTTGGTTATCAATCAATCCCAGTTTCCGCTATTACAGAAGAAGCAAGGGATGCAGTTGGCGATGAGACAGCAAATACTTCATTAACTACTTCATACGCATATACCGTTTCATTAGGACAAGCTTATAGATTAGCAGAGACTGATTTAAATAAATTAAGCATCACTAAGAAATGGGGATATTCAGGTGTATTTGGAAGAGCTCCAAGTACAGGAAACTATCACATCGCAGTTATTGATAATGACGGCGGAATTACTGGAGAGGCAGATTCAATCTTAGAAGTTTATTCTGATGTATCTACTACTCAATCCGCTAAACTATCAAATGGCAAAACAAATTACTATAAAGATGTAATTGACCAAGAATCTTCTTGGGTTAAAGTTGCCAACACCGCTCACTTCGAGGCTCAAACTTCTGAATATGAAGTATTAGCAAATGGTGTAGACGGTAGAACAGAAACTGCAGCAACATTGGCTGACCTTGCACCAGCATACGATTTATTCAAATCTTCAAATGAAATTGATGTATCGTTTGTGTTAGGTGGTAAATCTGATGACAATGGTAATCTTGCCACATATCTGATTTCAAATATTGCCGATTACAGAAAAGATGCAGTTGCGTTTGTTTCGCCTGCTAAATCTGATGTTGTTGATGAAAGTAAAACTGAAGCAAAATTAGCAAATATTATTGCATTTAAGAACGGATTACCAAGTTCTTCTTACTATGTAATGGATTCAGGTTATAAGTATAGATACGACAGATACAACGATGTATATAGATATACTCCACTTAATGGTGATATCGCAGGTCTTTCTTCAAGAGTTGAACCTTTTGAATCTCCTGCCGGTTTCCGTAAGGGTGTAATCAAGAATGTTGTTAAACTTGCTTTCAATCCTAATAAAGCTCAAAGAGACCAACTATACAGTGCAAACGTTAACCCAGTCATGGCACAAGTAGGACGAGGAATTGTTCTATTCGGTGATAAGACAGGATTAGGTGCTAACAGTGCATTTGATAGTATCAACGTTAGAAGATTATTCATCGCAGTTGAAAAGGCAATTGCCAATGCTGCTGAATCATTCTTATTTGAATTGAACGATGAGTTTACTCAAGCACAATTCAAAGGAATCGTTGAACCTTTCTTGAGAGATATTCAAGGAAAGAGAGGTATTGTTGATTTCAGAGTAGTTTCTGATTCTACAGTAAATACACCGTCAATTGTTGACCAAGGTAAGTTCAGAGCTAATATCTTTATTAAGCCTGCACGTTCAATCAATGTAATTGAATTGACCTTCGTAGCAACAAGAAGCGGAGTTGAGTTTGATGAAATTGTTGGGTCACTAACATAATAAATAATTTTTAATAAAGGAGAATAAGAATGGCATTTAATATTAATGAGTTCAAATCCCAGTTAACTGGCGGTGGCGCTCGTGCTAACCTTTTCCAAGTGCAAATTCTCAACCCTGTTGACCCAGTTGCTGATTTTAAAGTTCCATTTATGGTTAAAGCAGCAAACATTCCTTCTTCAGACATAAGTTCATTTAAAACAACTTATTTTGGAAGAACGATTGCATACGCAGGAACAAGAACCTTTGCCACTTGGCAGGTGACAGTTATTAATGATGAGGATTATCAAATCAGAAACTCAATGGAAGCTTGGATGAATGCAATTAATTCACACGAGGGTAATGTTTCAGGTTTGCCTCAGGATTATAAAACTGATGCATTGATTACACACTACAGTAAAAATGGAGATCCGTTAAGATCATATAAGTTTGAAGGGTTATTCCCAACATCAGTCAGTACAATGGCTATGACTTGGGATGGCGCTGATGCTATACAGGAATTTACAGTTGACTTCGACTACGATATGTGGACAGTTGAAGGAAATACTGGTATTCCAACTACATAATTAAATAGGTGATATTTTGAAAATTTTTGGCTTTGATATAAAGAGGGCAGAGGAGGAGACCACTTTACCGGTCTCGTTTGCCGAACCCTCTAATGATGATGGAGCGATTACGGTTGGTAATGCGCTCGGTGGTTTTTATAATACGATATTGGATATGGAAGGTTCCGCTAAAACGGAATCGGAATTAATTACAAGATATCGTCACATGGCAATGCAGCCTGAGGTTTCTCAGGCAATTGATGACATTGTGAATGAAGCAATTAGTGTTGATACAAATGATAGAGTTGTTGATATCTCATTAGGAGAAACGGATTTATCAGATAAAGTAAAGAAGACTATTGGACAAGAGTTTGATAAGATACTTGCATTGTTCGATTTTACAAACAATGCATATGATATGTTTAATAAATTCTATGTAGATGGAAGATTAAACTATCATATTATTATCGACCCTGAAGATGTAAAGAAAGGTGTTGTTGAATTACGTTATGTTGACCCTCGTAAATTAAAATTAATTCGCGAAGTTGACAAAAAACAAAAAGACAAACATTCAGGAATACCTGTTAAGAAAGTTAAGAATGAGTATTATATGTATTCAGAAACTGGCTTTCAAAATACAAGTACAGGTGGAGCAACTACTCCAGCAAGTAGTACTTCAGGAATCAAAATTGCGAAGGATGCGATTGCTCGTGTCACTTCGGGATTGATGAATGAGAATAATAGTTTAGTATTATCTCATTTACATCCAGCAGGTAAAGCTTTAAATCAGCTTAGAATGTTGGAGGATGCTGTTGTAATTTATACATTAACAAGAGCACCAGAAAGAAGGATATTTTATATTGATGTAGGTAATTTACCTAAGAACAAGGCAGAGCAGTATTTGAGAGATATGATGGCTCGCCATAAAAATAAATTACAGTATAACTCAGATACGGGACAGATTACCGATTCTCGTAAGATGCTGACAATGACTGAGGACTTTTGGTTCCCTCGTCGTGGTGGAGAAAGGTCAACTGAAGTTGATACCCTCGCAGGAGGTAATGCACCAGGATTGAGTGGTAACGAAAACTTAGAGTATTTTCAACGTAAATTATATAAGGCGTTGAAGGTACCCTTAACTCGTTTAGAACCAGAAGCAATGGCAACGTTTGGAAGAACATCTGAAATTACTCGTGATGAATTGAAGTTTGGTAAATTTATTAGAAGGATTCGTACTCGCTTTTCATGGATATTTAATATGGTTCTTGAGAAGCAGTTAGTATTAAAAGGTATTTTAACACCTGAAGAATTTAATGAAATACGTAATGATATTCGTTATGATTTCGTTAAAGATAATTATTTTGAGGAGTTAAAAGAAGCTGAAATACTGAGAGAAAGATTGAACACATTGAGAGATATATCAGATTATACAGGAAAGTATTTCTCTCATCAGTGGATCACATCAAATATCTTGCAGATGTCTGAACAAGATGCGCAGGATATGGAAGACCAGATTGCTGATGAAAAGGCTCAAGGTGGACACCAAGAGGACGATGGGTTCTAATAATATAAATAAAGGTAATATACAAATAAATTAGGGACTAAACATGAAAAAATTTAAAGATCTCGTTTCAGAAGTTGCCCAACCTAAGGCACCTGAAGAAAGACGCTTTAAGGACCAACATACGATTGAGGTAATTAAACACCCAGTTGCTCCTGACCACGTTTTTACAGGTGAGATACCAGGAATGGTAAATGGTAAGCGATCTGCTGACCAAGAAGGCGATTCAAGTTACGACTTAGCATACAAAACTAAAGTTGCTCAAACATTACCAGGAAGAGCAGGTGCAGGTAAACAGGTTGCTGAGGAAAAGAAATCAATTACTGAAATCTTAGGTGTTAACAAGAAAAAAGAAGACGAAAAGAAAGATGACGAATCAATGGAAGAAGAATTAAAGGCTTCTTGCGGTTGCGACGAATCTTGTGAACACTGTGGTGGAGAACATAAGGTTGAAGAAATCGGTAAAGATTGTTCTTGCTGCGGTAATAAGATTGAAGGTATTGAGGAAGGTGGTTGTTCAGGTAGCAAATTAAATGCAGAGAAAAAGCCTGGAAAGAAAAAGGAAGAAGATGCTCCTGAGACTGATTCCGGTAAAACTATCGAACCTGAAGTACAAAAGAAAAAAGTTTTAAAAGGTGAGGACAAGCCTAAAGCAGGTCCTACATCTGTTACCATTAAAGATTCTAATGGTAAAACGCTATCAATGACATTTAAAGAAATGTTAGCAAAAGTATCAACCGAGGAAGAATTGCTTGAAAGTCCCCAACAAGAAATTCCTATGATGCTTAAGCAATTACATTTCATATGTTATGCGTCAGAAGAAATACAATCATACCTCAAAATGGAAGGACAAGATCCAGAGGAATGGTGGCAAAATAAATTAGCAGAAGTATTCTCAAATGTTAAGTCTCTATATGCTTATAGTAAAGGAGACCAAATGGTGAATGGCAAACCTTTATCAGCAGGTTATAGCCTCAAGATGTCTTATGAAGGAATTGAAGCAGGTGAATTTCAATTACAAAATAAAGAAGTAATTGAAATTTCAGAAGAAGATGCAGATATTCTAAATAAAATGTTTGACGAATTAAACGAAACTAACAAAGAGGAAATGTATAACGTATTCGTTGCTGACGAAGCAGGTTATAACGAAATCCTCGAGTTTGCTAAAACAAACATATAAATAGTTTTTGAGGAAAGAAATATGAACTTAATTTCAGAATACAGAGATGATTCAGTTGAAGTAATTACAGAAGCCAAGGAAGACGGCAAGAAGAATTATTTCATCGAAGGAATTTTCATGCAAGGCGATATTAAAAATCGCAATGGCAGAATTTATCCAAGCGCAACGTTAGAAGGTGAGATGAAAAGATATCAAAAAGATTTCATCGAAACTAAACGTGCTCTTGGAGAACTAGGACACCCTGATGGTCCACAAATCAACGGGGATCGTGTCTCTCATTTGATTACTGATATGAGACGCGATGGAAACGATTTCTATGGAAAGGCAAAAATTCTTTCCACACCAATGGGTGAAATTGTTAAGAGCCTATTAGACGAAGGAGTAAAGATCGGAGTTTCAACTCGAGGTCTTGGTTCGGTCAAGGCAGGTAGAGACGGAGTAATGGAAGTACAAAAGGATTTCCACCTCGCTACTGTTGATATTGTCACTGACCCTTCAGCACCAAATGCATTCGTAAATGGTATCATGGAGAATGTAGAATATTACTACGACATTGCTTCTGGTAATTGGAGAGCCCAACAGGCTATCGAAAATATCCAAGAAGAAGTGGAGAAAAAAGTAAACAGAGTAGTAAGGACTATTGATGAAGCTGCGGCAACAAGAATGTTTGAAACATTTATCCGCACTTTGAGAAACTAAATTTTTATAAATAAAAACAGTCAAGTTTATTATAAAAGATATTTGTAAATTATAACAAATTTAAAGGAGAAAAATAATGGCAAACATAGAAGAAAAATTCGTTGCCGATGATGGAGTCTCAGAAGTACCTGAGCCTGTAGCACCTGAGGGTGGTGAAGGCAAAAAGGACAAGTTGAAGAAGACTACTACTGACGAGCCTAAAGGCGCTGCTGATGGTAAGAAAGTAATTCCTGGCCAAAAAGATGCAGGTAAGCCTGTTCCTACTGCTGAAGAAACTGAAGTTGAAGCTGAAGTTGAAACAGTGGAAGAAGAGGTTGTAGTAGAATCCTCAATTGAGTCAATTATCGAAGGCGAAGATTTATCTGAAGAATTCAAAGGCAAGATTAGTCTTGTATTTGAAGCCGCATTAAACGAAGAAGTAAACAAAAGAACTGAAGAAATTCGCGAAGAATTAACTAAGTCTTTAGACGAAGCGTTGGAAGAAGCAGTATCTGAGAAATTAGAAACTATTACTACAAACGTTGATAAGTATTTAGACTACGTTGTATCTGAGTGGATGTCTGAGAATGAAATTGCTATTGAATCTGGAATTAAGGTTGAAATGGCAGAATCATTAATGTCAGGTCTTAAGAACTTGTTCGTAGAGCACAACGTATCAGTTGATGAAGAATCAGTTGACGTTGTAGCAAACTTAGAGACAACTGTTTCTGAATTGGAAGGTAAGGCAAATGATCTCGTAAATGAGAACATTGAATTACAGAAAGAAATTCAAACTTTCAAAGCAGGACAAAAATTTGACGAACTTTCAGAAGGTTTATCTGAGAATCAGGTAGAGAGATTGAAAGTATTGTCTGAAAAGCTTGATATTGAAGATCTTGATGCATACGCAGAAAATCTTCAAGTAATTAAGGAGTCATTCTTCTCTGACAAGCCGATTGTGGAATCACATGACGTTCAAGAGGAAAACGACGAAATTATTCTAGAAGAACAGGAAGAAATTAAACCAGCTTCTGATTACTCTTCTATTAACGCTTTAGTTGAAGCTTTCAACACTAAGAAGTAGAATAATTAATTTTTGGTTTTAAAATTAAATTTTTTAATTAAAGGAGATCCAAAATGGATAATTATACAAGACTAGTGGAAAAGTGGGAGCCAATTTTAGCGCACGAATCTTTTTCACCTATTCAAGATTCTCACAGAAAAGCAGTTACTGCTACAATTCTTGAGAACACAGAAAAAGCACTAGCTGAAACTGGTGACTTATCTGCTAACATGACTAGCTTGCTTTCTGAAGCACCTACTAATGACGTCGGTACAACCGGTGGATTTACAGGTGGTTCTGCTGCTGCAGGTCCTGGTGCAGGTTATGATCCAATTCTTATCTCATTGGTAAGACGTGCTGTTCCTAACTTAATCGCATACGATATCTGTGGTGTTCAGCCTATGACTGGTCCTACAGGTCTTATCTTCGCAATGCGTGCAAGATATGGTTCACAAGGTGGTGCAGAAGCAATGTACAACGAAGCTGATACAGACTTTGCTGGTGCAGGTACTCACGCAAATACTTTACCTGGTGGCGCTGTCACAACTGGTACTGGTATGACTACTGCAGCTGCTGAAGCCTTAGGCGACGGTAATGGTACTAACTATGCAGAAATGGCATTCTCTATCGAGAAAGTAACTGTTGCTGCTAAGACTCGTGCTTTAAAAGCAGAATACACAACTGAGCTTGCTCAGGATCTTAAAGCTGTTCACGGCCTAGACGCAGAAACTGAATTAGCTAATATTCTTCAAACTGAAATCTTAACAGAAATCAACCGTGAAGTTATTAGAACAATTTATGATACTGCTGTTGCTGGTGCTGCTGGCGCTGCTACACCGGGTACATTCGACTTAGACGTTGATGCAAACGGTAGATGGTCTGTTGAGAAGTTCAAAGGTTTAATGTTCCAAATCGAGCAAGAAGCTAACGCAATTGCTAAAGGAACAAGAAGAGGAAAAGGTAACGTTGTTATTTGTTCTTCTGACGTAGCCTCTGCTTTACAAATGGCTGGTGTATTGGATTACACACCTGCTCTTAATTCTAACTCTCTTGAAGTTGATGACACAGGCAATACTTTTGCTGGTGTTCTTAACGGACGTTTCAGAGTATATGTTGACCCATTCGCAGGCGCTAACTACTTAGTAGTTGGTTATAAGGGTTCATCTGCATTTGATGCAGGTTTATTCTACTGCCCATACGTACCTTTACAAATGGTTCGTGCGGTTGGTGAGAACAGCTTCCAACCAAAAATTGGATTCAAGACACGTTACGGAATGGTTGCTAACCCATTCGCACAAGGTGACGTATCTAGCCAAGGTCTTGGAGCACTTACTGCTGACGTTAACAAGTACTACAGAAAAGTTACAATTTCTAACTTATTCTAAGAACGAGTTAATAACAAGAGTTAGGTCAACTAACCACAAGAGATTCCTCGGAATCATTGAGAAGGACTCAGTAATGGGTCCTTCTTTTTTTTACTTATATTTTTTAGAGAAATAAGATCGTAATAGGAATATACGAGTGTATGCTACGATCGTCATTACAGCGGTCACTAGAGTGCCCAGTATGACAGGTTCTGTTATACCAAACTTTTCTATATAGATATACAATAGGAAAAGGTTTAGAGGGTAATTGATTGCTAACCCAGTTGCGATTTGAGTTGCTGTTTCTTTATGAATACGTTTAGTTTCTTTTTTCACAAATACCTACCTACAACAAATCCAAGCCAGAATACAAAGATATCAATAAAGAAATGGAGTATAAAAGATAACGCAAATATTTCCTTCCAATGTACTTTACAAATATCTAACCATTCTGTTATTCTTTTCATACCATTGCTGTCCATAATAAATTTAAGCAACCTTTAGTGAAAGCTCCTTCCCACCAAAGTATTAACATTGCTAATATTGTAATTGCCGTAAAGCACCAAACGATTTCTCTTATTAATTGTATCATCTCTTTCATAATCTGGTAGCCCGTAGGAGAATCGAACTCCTGTTGCATGGATGAAAACCATGTGTCCTAACCACTAGACGAACGGGCCGAATAAAAAAACGGCGGACCTTCCATATACGCCTATCAAAGGTATGACAAGATCCGCCTAGGTATTGAACTTCAGTGTCACAATCGTCATTTGGTCTTACTGCCTTTCTAAAGGACCTGATGACTACTCAGGGATTTCAAACTACCTTAGTGATTGGAAATATTGTGTTAACGCAATTCGTTAAATAATGTGGAATTGTTAATCGTAATATTCCAATCTAAAAAACTTAGAAATTCGCGGGTACCTGTCTCGGATTTACCTGATACTTGTTAACTTCAGTCTCGAGAGTAGCAAACTACTCCTATACCTAAAGAAGAAAGATCCTGAACTGCCGTTCTGTGTTGTTTAGGTTGCGACCTAAACCTATCTCGTTCTCAGTACGCGGCTCCTAGCCGACTATAGCATCGAGCGTTTCTTCATGCTCGGACAGGGTTTCCCACCCGCTCTATTGATTCGCAATTTAACCATGTGTTTAACCGATTCCTCGGTCTCAGGCGAACCTGAGGCTGGTTATTTGACCTATTGTTATGAGCCTTTGGATTGATAAAGTCCTCTTCTCGACTCAAGGTATCTACTCACCGGATCATAGAATCGCGAATTCTATTTTCTCTTTCGCGGTGGGGCCTTTCCCTCAATATACAACTATTATACTATAGTTTCATTATGATGTCAATAGTTTTTATGAAAAAAACTTAATTATTTTTAGAGTACATATATTCCATAAAACTAGCGGCATCGTAATCCAAATGGGAATCAATTGCCTCAACAACGCAAGGTACTCCTTGAGCATCCATCTTTTTTACAAGATCCATTGCGTGTTTTGCCCTCATAATACCTTGGTCAATATATTCCATTGTCTGTGTATTTACAATGTGAACATTAAATAATGTGAAATCTGTTATCATACTTCGGCAATAGTTTTTGCGTTGATTACTGACGAAATTAACATTCCGTGTTTATCATATGTATAAATGGTTTCTGCTTGTTCGTTTCCATTTATGCGAACAGTTGATTTAACTACACGAGTATCGTATTCAACTTTTGGAAAATAGTTTGGGTAGGTTGTAGGGTACGATGCTGAGATTTCCATTTTAAATTTCCTCGTGCCATTTGACTAATTCGGTATCTTCTCCAAGACCTTTAGTTTTAAGATAACCCATTTCAATTAATGTATCAATAGTCTCTTGAGTAATTCTTTTAGATTGGTTGAATGAAGGTGGTTCTCTCATTCCCATAAAATAACCAATGGCAGTAAAAATTACTGCAGTGGTCCAAAACATCCATTGTTCCATGATGTTATTCTCCGTATCTTGCTAGGACTGCGTCGATGATTTTTTCTGGAGTAGTCATTTCTTCATTACGTTCCAATACAATATAATCGTCTTCTTCAACTTTCGTTTTAATGAATTCATTCTTGATTGCCATTTCATACAACTGGTCCTCAGTCATAGTTTCAAGGCATGCGATTAGAAGGTCATCCTTTTGAATAAACCTCTTTTGTGCATCTTCGAGTAATTGCTCTGCTAACTTTTCCATATAGACTCCTAAACCTATTTATACATTAATTAATTATAATTTACGCAACTGCTGTTCCGTTCCACCATTCAGGGATATCACGTTTTGTCCAAATCATACTAAAACGATCTTGCTTTGTATGATAAAAGGCTCGATATGATTTCACTGGGTCTTCAAACATGCATTCAGGATTTGCCTTCATTGCGAGTTTGAATGGTGTTTCGGTTAACCGTTTCTTAATGTTTTTAGGTGGAGTCTTTAAGTACTCTCTCAGCTTTATGTCGGTTCCATGAACCTTGCCATACCTATAGGTGTATTCGTCGCAGAGTGCAACAAAGTGGTCATAATGCCAATTATAGTTTGCACTGCATTCTCTTGTCCATACGGTTGAAGGATGATTGAAGTGAACGGCTTTGTATAAGATATCTTCACGTTCATCTTCTAAATAAAAATATTGTACCATGACACGACCAGATTTTGACGGCCTACGTTCCATTATTCCGTCAAGCATACGATGAGCAGTTGATAACATTTGTGCAGATTCAACTATCATCTTAACCACATGCTTATCGCATTGGTCTTGTGCTGCTATTACTGGGTCGTCGTTTAATCTAAAAATATTCATGGTGTATATTATAACAAAGTTTTACTCATATGTCAATAGTGGTACCGCTACCCGGACTCGAACCGGGACGACCGAAGTCGAGAGATTTTAAGTCTCTTGTGTCTACCAAATTCCACCATAGCGGCTTCATATAGAGCAAAGCCCATCAGACGACAGGCTCTGCAGGTGGTCAGAACGACCTATGATGCGTTAAGCATGGTGGCTGGGACTCTCCAAATACCTTGGGAAGTCGAAACCTTAATGTTCTTTTGCATTACTTTCTCAACAACACCGGAGATTTTTTCTCCTGACCTGTTTATGAAGAAAACAGAGTCTCCTGTCGAGAAGTTTCCTGTTGCCATAGTAGCAACGTTAGTTTGATGTTGCTTGAACAGAGAAGCAACAGTTTTAAAATCTCCACCTTCCATCTTTGAGAACAAAGTGTTGATTTTCGCGATTTCATTTTTAGTTAACATAATATATTTCCTTTTTCCAATTTATACAACAATTATACACTATTCATGAGAGAATGTCAATAGTTTTAAGCAACTTTTTTGCTATAGTATCTACCCCTACCAGAGTATCCTACAGCGCAAACAGCTTCTCTTGGTGACGTTTCCTCAGAAACTTTTAAATATTCTTCAACTGTATAGTTATCAACCAAACAGTTAATCCATGACTTGTAAGGGAAGGAACCATATTTGTTCCTAGCAATAAAAGCAGGCTTTACTTTACCTACCCAAGAAGGGTGACAGTCAGGATGAACTTCGTCCATCGTTTTAGAACCAACATAATCACCACGATACATCAAATACATACCGTCCCAAGTGAACAACTCTTTATCAAATTTAGTCATATTTTCCTTTCCTTTTTTCATTTTACTAGTATATTATACTCTATATGAGAATGAATGTCAATAGTTTTTATGAAAAAAGTTTAAGAAATTTCACCAAAAGTTTCAGAGCGAAGTTCCTGTTCGTAACGAATATCAGCTAAATCAACCTTTAACTCACTAATCATAGCAAGAGTTTCTGGAGGGAAATACTCTTTTCCTAAATGGCTATTCAACGATAGCATTGCCATTTCAGCTTCTTGAAGCGCCAAGACCTTTCGGTCAATATTTTTAACGAAATCCATTATAGTTCTCCAAATTCCTTTCAACAATTTATGGTACCATTATGGTCTATTTCTCTCATAATGTCAATAGTATTTTTAGAACATTTTGTTATATAAAACGAGTTTATTATAACGATTTAAATGTCCTCTAGAATGTCCTCTATTCGTAATAGTATTATATCGTTAGTTAAATACAAGTCCTTTAGAATGAGGATTTGACTGTTGAAAGTTTTGAGTTTAGGTAGTTCAATGTTATAAATAACGGTATGGAAGAAATATTTCAGCTTATCGCAGATGTAGGATTGCCTATTGCCGGTGCGATCACGATGGGATTCTTTATCTTTATTATTATAAGACAAATTTTGGAAGGAGTCATTGATAGTATTGGAACATTAACAATGTTTTGTGAATCGTTAGAGAACCGAGCAAGGACAATGTCAAATGAGATGGTTAAAATCGACCTTCTCGTTTCAAGTGCACTTGGATTAAATCCAGATATTGATAGAGTCGCAAGAGCTGAAAATTTTGTTGAAGACGGAAAAGTCGACGTAAGAAGAGATTAGAATGGATATAGCGAATTTAGTACAGGAATATGGTTTTCCTGTCGTAATGGTAGTTGGGCTTGGTTATTTCATATATTTTATTTGGAAGTTTGTAAACGACAAGCTACAGCCTGAAATTGATAAACAACACATGGCACTTATACGATTAATCGACCGTATGAGAATGCTCGACCAAGATTTGATAAGACTTCAACAAAAAGTAGATGTTGTATTAAAATATAAAGAGGTCGAGGAATTGAAGAAAAAGGGTGATAAAGATGGACAACAAGACTGATAAAGGTTTATTGTACTTAGGATGGTTTATTGTAATAATGTATCTGTTTTTAGCAGCAGGTAAAGCATACGGAGAACCTATCGTACACAAATTTAAAAATCCAAGTTTCAGCGGTGTTGGAACTGGTGCTCATTATCTCACTATCGAGAATCAAGAACATTCACGTAAGAAAGCAATCAAAGATGCATTAGATGCAGCCGAGAGAGCAGCACAACGAGAATTGGATAATTCAACGCTGTCAAAGTTTATAAGAAACCTTGAAAGTAGAATTTATGCTCAGTTAGCAAAACAGTTAGTGGACAATATGTTCTCTAACGATGATGCAGTAAGGTTTGGATCTTTCGTATTAGAAGGATCTACCGTAACCTATGAAGTAATTACGAATGCAGATGGTACTGAATTTATTAAGATGACAATTATTGATGAAAATGGTACTACAACTGTTATTGAGATTCCGATAGGAACAGGAAACTTTGGTAGTGAGAATCCAGATGGCTAAATTATTATCTGCATTTCTGTCAACATTAATTTTAGCAAGTTGTGCACAAATGCCACAATGGTCAGAAGGACCTGCGAACTGTGAATACGGACAAGGAAGATATGCACAAGGATTTAATACCGATTTTGATAATGATGGTATTATAAATGATGATGCTTTAAGTGTTGGAAAACAACTATATACCGGCACTCGTAAGTATATTGAAACAAAACAAATTTGTATAGAACAACCTGAGGTTGTAAAGTTACCTGCATATATTGATTTACTGAATTTACCACCTGCAGAAAATATGCCTGTGGTTGCTGTTTACAATTTTATAGATAAAACAGGTCAAAGAAAAGATTCTGTCACAGGACAGAGTTTTTCCACCGCTGTAACACAAGGTGGAACAGAATTATTAATAGACGCTCTGAAAACGGCAGGTGGTGGAACCTGGTTCAGAGTTGTAGAAAGACAAGGGATTGATGCTCTTGTTAGAGAAAGACAGATTATTCGTTCAGGTCGTGATGAAGCGGCAAAGAAACTGGGCGAAGAACCAAAAGGTGTTGGACCTTTATTATTCGCAGGAATGATTATTGAGGGCGGCATCATAGGTTATGATAGTAATGTAAAGACCGGAGGCCGCGGAGCTAGAACTTTAGGTATTAGCTTTAGCCGTCAGTATCGTCAAGATGTAGTCACAGTATCTGTGCGTGCAGTTTCGGTTCTTACAGGTGAGATATTATTAAATGTCCAAGCAAAGAAATCAATCTTGAGCTACGGTTCAGGAGGAGACGTCTTCCGCTTTATAGAGCAAGGAACTCAATTGATTGAATACGAGGACGGGATTGGAAATAATGAGAGTGTGACATATGCAGTACGAACAGCAATTGAAGCTGCCGTGCTAGAGATGGTATACCAGGGCGACGAACGTGGCTTCTGGACTATTAACAATAAAATAGAGGAAGAATAATGAAAAAAATATTAGGCCTATCTTTATTATGTTTATTCTCTTTCAATAGTTTAGTGTTTGCGCAAGCAACTGATGACAATGAAATCAACATCGAACAGGATGGTGATACTCTTACTTTGTATATTGACCAATATGGTTATGGCAACAAAATAGGATTGGATAATTTCAGTTCAAGCTCAAGTGCTATGCCTATTACTGGTTCATCGTTAACATTTAACATTGACCAAATAGGAAATGAAAACTTGTTCTTTGGTACTTATGTCGGTGACAGTACAACTGTTAACGCTTTATTTACTGGAGATTCTAACTCTTGGGATTGGAACGTAGGTTATATTGGTTCATCTGATACTTCAACAATTGATGTTGATATTACTGGTGATTCAAATACTATGGACTTTGACCAAGGTTATAACGCAAGTGCTGAAAGATTAGATCTTGACTTAACAGTTATTGGAGACAGTAACATTTTTGATGTTGACATTGATGTCGACGACGCAATATGGAATATGGATATTACTGGTGGAAGTAATAATATTAATACATTACAGAAGGACGGTGCTGAGCATGAAATTAACTTGACTCACGTTGGTTCATCTGCTGATATTGATATTAACCAAATCAGTGGTACTTGTCCTACAGGTGTTTCTACTTGTAATGGAATAATTACTTTGGACATAGATTCTGAAAATGCGACAATTCAAATTAATCAGAAAGACAGTTCAAACGACTCTTAATTTAATTCTGGGATCGACACTGCTACTTACTTCGGGAGTGGCATTGTCGAGCTCGGATCCTATTGGAGCAATCGTTGAACATAAAGGTTCAGCTTCTTTAATTAGAGAAGCAGGTGAAGAGCTTGTTGTTTCTGGTGCATTTGTTCCAGAAGTTGAAATGAACGACACGGCTGAAACTGAGAATGGCCGAATGCTTATTCAGTTCCTTGATAAAGCAGAACTCAGTTTAACAGAAAACACAAAGGTATACATAGACAAAGTATACTACGACCCAGATCCAAGTAAATCAAAAATGACAATGCGTATGGCATTAGGCACAGCTAGGTTTGCTTCTGGACGTTTAGGAATGGTCAATAAGAATAACATTGACATTTCAACACCTACGGCAACAGTATCAGTTCGTGGAACAGATTTTACAACAACCATTGACGAGTTAGGAAGATCACTTGTAATCCTTTTACCAGACCAATATGGTAATCCTTCAGGTATTATTGACGTAACAAACAACGGTGGGACAATAAGATTAGAGGAGGCTTACGCTGCCACAATGGTAAGTAGTCTCGATACTCCACCTACAAGACAAATCACAATGCAAGGTATTACACCTTCTATGATTGATAATATGTTTATTGTATCACCACCTCCTGAAGTAAAGGAAGCTATTGAGGAGGAAATACAAGATGATGCAAACCAAGACCAAGGATTACTTGATATAGATTTCTTAGAGTTTGATGGATTGGATATTGATTATCTTGAAGATGATGCATTAGAATTTTCAGAGCTTGACATTGATTATCTTGATGTTGATTTCTTAACAGATTTATTAGATGTGGTCGAAGAACTTGTAAAGACAACTGTTAAACTTGACGACAGTGCAATCGCAGGTTCTTCCTTAGGAGCAGAATTGCGTGGAGCAACTTTTGGATTAAATGCAGATTCACAATATAACATTTTTGAACAAAGTGGAAGGATTGTATTTTATAGAGATGTAAATGGTGTTATTAATATTTCTTTAGCATCGGATGCTTCAGTAAAGATTGATACATCGGTTGATGGGTATGAAGGAATCATTGACCTCAACCAAGGACAAAATTCAATTATAATAATAAGACAGGGTGGATAAATATTAATATGAGATACAAAAACGAACATGAAGAAAGAGCATGGAAAATGTTCAAA
>Ga0255743_10000309_pt1 | contig 44734 bp, 40 predicted proteins | sample 101ome_19_FD_179950 | JGI IMG/M metagenome (GOLD analysis project Ga0255743, IMG submission 179950) | Coastal salt marsh microbial communities from the Groves Creek Marsh, Skidaway Island, Georgia - 101405AT metaG (version 2) | ecosystem: Environmental > Aquatic > Marine > Intertidal zone >... | reverse complement strand
ACCGTATCTATGCGTCCCGCCGCGCCCAACGCAAGCGCCACCATGATTTATGAAGGCCCACCGCGTTTGGTTACACTCGGGGCCGATCATCTAATGCTAAATGGGCAGGTCATAGATGCCGCTGATCTCATCCCCGCATTGCACAACCTGATCCAAGAAGATGCATCCGAAGCAGCACAAAAAATCATTCTGCGTCCTGAGGCGGGTGCAACGGTTCAACAGTTGTTATCCTTGATGGCCGCGTTGCGGGCGGGCGGTTTAGACAATCTTGCGGTGATTGAATGAGACTTGCCCCCCCACAAAGCCGCAGCAGACGACACTTGGCCGATCTTGATATGGTGCCGATGATCAATGTCGTCTTTTTGCTTTTGATCTTCTTTCTCACCAGCGCAACGTTACGCGCCAAGCCGCCTGTGGAACTGACCCTGCCCGTGTCACCCTTAGCCGAAGCGTCAGATCCCGCGCGTGAGGCGGTGCTGTATATCGCGGCGGATGGTCTGTGGCACTATGGTGCCGAACAGGGCCGCGCGGCTGTGTTGGCGGAACTTCAATCGGGTCTGTTACAGGGTGCAGAGGCTGAATTTACCTTGAAACTTGCGCTGGATGCCACCTTACCCGCCCAAGATTTGGCGCGCGCTTTGGCGGATTTTGCCGCGATTGGTGTGGGGCGTGTCGACCTCATCACCCGCGCAGGGGGTGCCCCATGATCCGACTTGGCGCGCAAATATTTGGGTTTCTTACCCTATCGCTTGGGCTGCATCTGGGTGCTGCCACTTGGATTGGCGCAGGGGCGCCGCAAAACATGGTCGGGGATGAAGCGGCAGGCGATCACGGGCATGCGCAACTGTCGCTTTCGGCGGCCCCGCAAGATTTGGCGGCCCTTGTTGATCAATGGTCACGGCCGCCCGAACTCAGCCAAGTCATACCAGACGTTCCACTGATGGCTGCCCCACTTGCGCCCATGCGCCCAGAAATTGCACCGCTTGCACCGCCAAACCTGACCGAAAGCCGTCCTGAGTTGGCACCGCAACTGCAAGAGGCGGCACCCGCGCTAGAACCTGAGGTTCCAAACGCGCCAACGCCCACCGCCCCCGCACCGCGCCCTGCAACACGCGCAAGCGGTGGGGCCGAGGCCGCACCAACCACCACAACCGCCGTCACAAACAGCGAAGATCAGGATGTGATCATGCGCTTGATGTCCCATTGGGGCAGCGGAATTTTACGTCAATTAGAACGCAGCCCCAGCCGCCCACGCGGGCGCGGCGCGGCAACCTTGCGGCTTGTGATTGATGCCGATGGCCGCCTTCATGATGTTCGAATTCTGGCGGGCACGGGCCAAGCTGATTTGGACACAGCCCTCTTGGCTTTTGTGGCAGAGGCAAGCCCATATCCACCCGCACCAGACGGGATTAGCGCCGCACGATATAATTTTGATCTGCCCTTGCGCCTGCGCTAGCCCGCTGCGCTGTGCAACGAGGCAAAACGGCCTATGTTTTGTCACGACAGCTCACGGGTGAATTATGCTATTAGAACTGCGCAATGTCTCAAAATCCTTTGAGAGCGGTGAAGGTCAGGTCAACGTCTTGAACGACCTGTCCTTACAACTGAGCGCAGGCCAGAGCCTTGCATTGACGGGGGAAAGCGGGGCGGGAAAATCTACCCTGCTTCACTTGGTGGCAGGTCTGGAACGGCCCGATCACGGCGAGATTCTGATCAAGGGCCAAGATATTACGAAATTGGATGATGGGGGCTTGGCCGCCATTCGGCGTCAGTCGATTGGTCTGGTCTTTCAACAATTCAACCTGATCCCCGCTTTGACCATTGGTGATAACCTTTCCTTTCAAGCGCGGCTCGCGGGTCGATATGATCGCGATTGGATCGCGCATCTAGCACAAATCCTAGGCTTAGAGACGCTTTTGGCGCGCTATCCAGAGGAGATTTCAGGCGGACAACAACAGCGCGTTGCCGTTGGCCGTGCCTTGGCACTGCGCCCTGACCTTATCCTTGCGGATGAGCCAACGGGAAACCTTGACGAAGAAAATGGCCAAGCGGTGCTGTCACTTTTTTTACGACTGATCGCAGAAAGCGGGGCGGGTCTTTTGATGGTCACCCATTCGGCGCGCATTGCCGCCGCGTGCGAGACGCGCCGACATCTCTCACGCGGGCAGTTGCAGGCATTCGATCCATGAGCCGCGCCTTGATCCTGACCACCCTATCTGCGCTCTTGGGCCATTGGCGCAGACATCCTTTGCAGGTTTTTGCGCTGATTGCGGGGCTTGCACTGGCAACGGCACTGTGGTCGGGGGTTCAGGCCCTCAACGCTGAAGCGCGCGCAAGCTATGCCCGCGCCGCGAATTTATTGGGACAAGATCAATTTGACCGCATCTTGCGCCAAGATGGCCGCGCTATGGATCAAGCGATCTTTTCCGAATTGCGCCGCGCGGGCTATCTTGTTTCACCGCTTCTTGAGGCACGGCTTGGCTCTGGCCCGACTGCCTTACGTGTGCTTGGGATTGACCCTCTAACCTTGCCAGTCGCAGCACTTCCCGAACGCCTGCAATCTGGCAGCATCCCCGTGACGGATATTCTTCTGGGCGGTCAGGTGTTGATGACATCAGACACGGCATCCCGCGGCCTGCCCCCTGATTTGACCGAACACGCGCGCAGGATCTTGGGCAATGCCAGCTATGATGACACGCTCGCAACGGGCTTGGTCATCGGCGACATCGCAACAATCGCACAGCTTGTGGGTGAGATGGGGCCAACCGCGTTGATTGTCTCAGCACCCCAGCCTTTTGGCCTTGCGCCGATTGACACTTGGCTTGCCTCACGCGGTGACTTAATCCTTCAGCAGGCCGAAACCAGCAATGATCTGGCACGGCTGACAGATAGCTTTCATCTCAACCTAACGGCCTTTGGCTTTCTTGCCTTTGCTGTGGGTTTGTTTATCACCCACGCCACCATTGGTCTGGCCTTTGAGCAACGCCGCACAAGCCTGCGGGCCTTGCGCGCGCTTGGCGTGCCATTGGGTGGGTTAATTGTGCTCTTGGCTGTAGAACTTGGGGTTTTCGCACTTGTGTCAGGCATCCTTGGTCTTGGTTTAGGGTATGGTTTGGCCGCAACGCTTTTGCCAGAGGTTTCCGCAAGCCTTCGGGGGCTATACGGCGCCGATATCGGCGCAGTGCTGCAATTTGATCCGATGTGGGCCATTGCTGCCCTAGCCATGTCCGTGATCGGGGCCGCGATTGCGGGGGCATCTGCGCTTTGGCGGGTGGCGCGCTTGCCGATCTTGCGATCAGCGACACCGAATTCATGGGCACAGACCAGTGCCGCCTTACGCCTTATCCAAGCCCTTTTAGGCCTAGGCCTTTTGGCCCTATCTGGCCTTGTTGTGATCTTTGGCAGCGGCCTGATGATGGGTTTTATCGGTTTGGCTGCGCTCTTATTGGGGGGCGCATTGGTTTTGCCCTTTGGCCTATCGGTGCTTTTGGCGGGCATCGCAACACGGGTCAGGGCGCCGTTTTTGCACTGGGCCTTAGCTGATATGCGTCTGTCTTTGCCTGCCTTATCCCTATCTTTGATGGCGCTTTTATTGGCGCTTTCAACGAATATTGGCGTATCCACCATGGTTGGCTCGTTTCGAGCAACCTTTACAGGCTGGTTGGATCAACGGCTTGCGTCCGAGCTGTATTTGACCACCGCTTCACCCGAACAAGCGGCGCGTGTCACCGACTATCTTACACCGCGTGTTGACGCGATTTTGCCGTTCGCCCTAGTAGACACGCGATTTGGTGGATTGCCCGCCGAATTGCATGGGCTGGTGGATCACGCCACATATCGGGATCACTGGCCATTTCTCGAGGCCCTGCCTGACGCGTGGTCACAGATGGCCGAAAGCCAAGCTGTTGTGATCAACGAACAACTCGCCCGCCGCGAAAGGTTGGAACTGGGTCAGGATTTTAATGTAACCCCAAGCCTCACCCTGCCAATCCTTGGGATTTATTCAGATTATGGAAACCCCGAGGGGCAGGCGATCATTGGACTTGATCTGTTTAAGACCCTCTTCCCCGAATCCCCGCCTTTGCGGTTTGCGCTGCGCACTGATCCTGCAACGGTCACAGATTTAGCGGCTGAAATCACAGAGGCTACAGGCCTCTCCCCGCAATCCATGATCAATCAAGCGGCGGTGAAAGACATCTCGCTGCGGGTGTTCGAACAAACTTTTCAAGTGACCTATGCGCTGAATGCGCTGACCCTTGGGGTGGCAGGGTTCGCCATGTTCACAAGCCTATTGACCCTGTCTGAAATGCGCCTTGCGCAAATAGCCCCGATTTGGGCTGCAGGACAGCGGCGGCGGAACCTTGCCTGGGCCGAATTTTTGCGGATCATCGCCTTTGCCAGCTTCTGCGCCATTTTTGCGCTGCCTTTGGGTCTTGCTTTGGCACATTACCTTTTGGCCATCATCAATGTTGAGGCCTTTGGATGGCGCCTGCCACTGCAAATCTTTCCTGCGGATCTGATCAAACTATGCGCTTTGGCGGCAGGGGCTGCGGCGATTGCAGCCTTATGGCCCGCATGGCAATTGGCGCGTCTCTCACCCCATCGGTTGCTTGGACTATTCGCCCATGAACGCTAGGTCACTAATTGCATTGGTTTTTATATGGATTGCCCCTGTCGCCCATGCTCAGGGTTTCGCGGGGCTTGGCCTCAGCGCCGAAGGATATGCGGCGGTCGATCCGAACCGACCGATCACATTTCCACAGGATCACACGGCTCACCCCGGTTATCGTATCGAGTGGTGGTATCTGACCGCCAATCTAACCGATGCCGCAGGAAACCCGCTTGGGGCGCAATGGACTGTGTTTCGCAATGCAACCCGCCCCGCTGATGGCCAAAGCAATGGGTGGGAAGACGGGCAAATCTGGCTCGGCCATGCCGCTGTCACCCTGCCTGATCAGCATTACCACAGCGAACGCTATGCCCGTGGTGGCACGGGCCAAGCGGGGGCATTACTAACCAAAAATCTGCTTGAGGTCTGGATTGATGATTGGGGGTTACAGTCTCTAAACTCGGCATCAGAGACAGATGCACTTGACCAGATCATTGTCAGCGCGCGCGGCGACACATTCGCATATGACCTCACCCTCACGGCTCATGGCCCGCTCGTGCGCCACGGGGTGAATGGGTTTTCGGTGAAATCGAATGAAGGTCAGGCAAGCTATTACTACTCCCAACCATTTTACGAGGTCAGCGGAACCATCACGTTGCCCGATGGGGCACGACAAGTGTCAGGACAAGCATGGCTTGATCGCGAATGGTCATCGCAACCATTGGCAGCGGATCAAGCGGGATGGGATTGGGTGTCGCTGCATTTTGAAACGGGTGAAAAGCTCATGGGTTTCTCATTGCGCAGCCGCGATGAGACCCGATTTACCTCGGCCACATGGATCTCGGCAAATGGCCAACCCACCGCTTATGGTGATGGCGCACTCCGCATGACGCCTATTGTGACACATGAGGTGGCAGGGCGGGTTTTGCCTGTCGGGTGGCACATCACCCTGCCAGAACAGGGTCTAGATATCCGCACGAACGCGCTCAATCCCGATGCATGGATGGGCGGAACAATCCCCTATTGGGAAGGGCCGATTTTTAGCACAGGCAGCCATTTAGGGCGCGGATATTTGGAGATGACGGGGTATTAACCCGCCTGAAACAGCGGGAAGCTGGCTGCCAGCGCCCAAGCCAAAGACAGCCCAAGCGCCAAACCCACGCCAAGAACTGCCGCCTGTCCCCGCCCCAATCGGCCATAGACATAGCCAAAACTGGCATAAAACAATAGGATCACAGGCAAGATCAGGATCAAAAACAACATCCGATCAAAATCTAATGCGACCGCAAGGCCAAGCGATGCCAAAAAGGCAAAACGCACCAATATCCGTTTCCATATCGGCGCGCGGGCGGCGGAAATCAGCGCCGCATCAGCAATCATCGCGGGCAATGCGCCGATTAAAATCATCACAAATGGCAACAGGCGTGCGCCCCCTGCCCAAAAACTGCCGACATAGCGATCCAGGTAAAGACCCATAAGACCAAGTGCGACAGCGCCAAACCCAATCCCAATCCACAGGCTACGCAAAACCCGGCGCGGGGTTGGAAAAATCACCGAACCATGACCTGTGATCAACAAAATCGCAATCGCAAGCCCCCCATAAAGGGCAAGGTGCAGCGCAAGGTAATCGGCAAGAATGACAGGCAAAAATGGCAGAGATGCCCCCCGTAAAACCACAGGCGTTATGAGAGCGGGCAGAAGCGCCGCCAACCAAAAGGCGCGCGGCGCAATTGGCAAAACCCGCCTTGGTTTTCCGCTAAATCCCAATGTCGCAAGCCCACCGAGGGCCATCACAATCCCTGCAAACCCGCCCAAAATTATTGCGCCATAGGGCGCGATAGAGGGCGGGCTTGCGCGGGTGATGCCAAATTCTGCATCATACCACGCAATCACCTCGGCAATGGCCGCGCGGGAATAGAGAATGCCAACATGCTCGGTCATCGGCGCAACAAGGGCCGCGCGGGCAAAACCTGTCACATCGCGAATGCGATCACCTTCGCTTGCGCCGATTTGTTGCATCACCGATTGCGCAGCCGCGCGCAATCCTGCCTCCCATTGGCCATTGATCATCAGGAGCGAGCGCGGCTCGTCAGGCGTAATCGCCAAGGAAAAGACCGATAATGCAGCGGTGGTCGCAACACGCGGATCCTCTATCGCTTGGCGGATGATGATATCACTGGCCATCGAATGGCCCAAATAGGCCAGCCCGTTTGCCCGCCCGACCGCGTCAATGGCGCGATCCGTGACGCGGGCCAGTTCCTCCATCAAATAGCGGGTTGTGCCATCTAGCGCGGTGACATCGCCGCGCATCGGTTGGCGATTGCGGCCATGCCCCTCAAAATCGAAGCTAAAGGTCACATAACCCGCTTTGGCCAAAGATATTTGGTAGGCCTGCATCAGTTGGCGTGACCCTGCAAAACCATGCGCAATTATAATGACCGGCCCCGTGGATGCAGGGCGCTGCATCCATGTCACTGGGGTGTCACCCCATAGCATCTGCTGCTGCGCGATATCTGCGCGATCCCGCTCGAGGACGATCACGGCGCTCAATGCGAGAAGCGCGCCCAGTATCAGGCCAATCACAGCGCGGATCATGCCAAGTCTGCCCCTTACCAAGCCAATCTTTGGCCCAAGCTAACGCAAAATTGCCGCTTGCGCACCCAAAGTGATTGTTGACTGGCCAAGACCAAGGACATTTCCTATAGGATCAATGGACTTTCGCCATATCCCCAAAGGGACAAAGCCATGTTTGTTGTCACATTAATCACCAATCCCGCAATCCATTTGGAACCAGAATTGGTGGCAAGCCTCCGCAATGCATTGGGCGGCGGTGATGCAGTGTGGCTGAACCCAAACACAGCGGCAGAATTCACCATTCCGCAAGCGCCCACCAATTTCGAAGACATCTGGGCCAGCCTTCAGGCCGAAGGTGTGGATATGGTTTTGCAACCCGAAGAGGGGCGGCGCAAGAAAATGCTGCTGGCGGATATGGATTCGACCATGATCCGCCAAGAATGCATTGATGAATTGGCCGCCGAGGCGGGTGTTGGCCCGCGCGTGGCCCAGATTACCGCCCGCGCGATGAATGGCGAATTGGATTTCGAAGGCGCGCTTCGCGAACGTGTGAGCCTGCTCAAGGGCCTCAATGTCGCGGTGATCAACCATGTTTTGGAAAAGCGCATTCACCTTATGCCGGGCGGCCCCGTTCTTTTGGCTACTATGAAGGCAAATGGGGCCTATGCCGCGCTTGTATCTGGAGGGTTTACGGCCTTCACGGCGGCTATTGCAGATAGGCTTGGGTTTGACGAACACCGCGCAAACACGCTTTGCGCCGAAGGCGGTCAGCTGACAGGCAAGGTGACTGACCCAATCTTGGGCCGCGAGGCCAAAGTGGAGGCCTTGAATGACATCACAGCACGGCTTGGGATTACCCCTGCCGATGTCTTGGCGGTCGGCGATGGCGCAAATGATTTGGGGATGCTGCAACTTGCAGGGGCGGGGGTCGCATTACACGCGAAACCTACAGTGCAAGCGCAAGCCAAGCATCGGATCAATCACGGCGATCTAACGGCGCTTCTTTACATGCAAGGCTACGCCACAACAGATTTCATCAAGGCCTAAAGTAAAACCGCGCGCAAATCTCTTTGCGCGCGGTTTTTTTGGTTTATTCAGCAGGCACAGCCGCCGCTTCAAGGCTGATCGGATGGGCCAGCTTATTGAGCATTTCCTTGGGGCAAACCTGCAAGAAGTTTGCCTTCTCACTCTCCCAATTCTTGAGGATCATATCCGCTTTTTGCGAGGCCGTTTCCGCATGATGGCGGGTGATCAGATCAAGCAACTGCTCTTCCCAATGTGCGACTGTGACGGGGCAAGTCACCAATGTCTCAAGGTTCATATTTATCAAAGCCTCGCCGCTTGGGTCATAGAGATAGGCCATACCGCCCGTCATACCCGCGCCGAAATTGGCCCCAATTGACCCAAGGATCACGGCAACGCCGCCCGTCATATATTCACACCCGTTCGAGCCACAGCCCTCGACCACGACTTTGGCGCCTGAGTTACGCACCGCAAAGCGCTCACCCGCGCGACCCGCTGCAAAGAGATAGCCATCGGTGGCGCCATAAAGAACAGTGTTGCCGATGATGACGTTTTCAGAGGCCTTCAGAGGGCTGACTTGAGCGGGTTTCACGACAATCGTGCCACCCGACAGGCCCTTACCCACATAGTCATTGGCATCACCCGACACCTCAAGCTTCAATCCGGGCGCTGCAAAGGCCCCTAAGGACTGCCCTGCCGAACCCTCCAATTTCACCGTCAGGTGATTTGGTTGAAGGCTGTTGCGCATCCCGAATTTCTGCACGATGTGGCTAGATGTCCGCGTGCCAATGGTGCGTAGCGTGTTCTGCACAGCGTAGGACAGTTGCATCTTTTCGCCATCTTGCAAAAAGCGCGCGGCATCCGCCACGATCTGTGCGTCCAACGTGTCAGGCACAGAGTTGCGCGGCTTATTGCGGTCATAAACAATCTTATCCGCCCCATCGACTGTGATCAGCATGGGGTTAAGATCAAGATCATCAAGATGCGCCGAACCACGGCTGACCTGTGTCAACAAATCCGCGCGGCCAATGACGTCATCAAGACTGCGCGCACCAATCTCTGCCAGAATCTCGCGCACTTCTTGCGCGTAGAAGGTGATCAGATTGACAACCTTATCTGCGTTTCCTGTGAATTTTGCGCGCAGGCTTTCGTCTTGCGTGCAAACGCCCACGGGGCAGGTGTTCGACTGGCACTGGCGCACCATGATACATCCCATGGCAATCAACGCAGCCGTGCCGATACCATATTCCTCGGCCCCCATCATGGCTGCCATGACAATGTCACGACCTGTGCGCAGGCCACCATCGGTGCGCAAGGTGATTCGGTCGCGCAGGTTGTTCATCGACAAGACCTGATGCGCCTCGGTCAGGCCCATCTCCCATGGCAGACCCGCATATTTGATCGAGGTCGCGGGACTTGCACCCGTGCCACCATTGTGGCCCGAGATTAGGATGACATCCGCTTTTGCCTTGGCGACACCCGCCGCAATCGTGCCAACGCCCGATGAGGCCACCAATTTCACGGTGACTTTCGCGCGGGGGTTGATCTGCTTGAGGTCATAGATCAGCTGCGCCAAATCTTCGATGGAATAGATATCGTGATGCGGCGGCGGCGAGATCAGCGTCACACCTTTGGTCGAGTGACGAAGGCGCGCAATCAAATCTGTCACCTTCATACCAGGCAACTGACCGCCTTCACCCGGCTTGGCACCTTGTGCGACCTTGATCTCCAACTCCTCGCAATGGTTCAGATATTCCGCTGTTACGCCAAAGCGGCCCGATGCGACCTGTTTGATCTTGGCGCTTGGGTTGTCGCCATTGGGCTCTGGTGTGAAATGTGCGGGATCTTCACCGCCTTCACCACTATCGGATTTCGCGCCAATACGATTCATCGCCACGTTGAGCGTCTTATGGGCCTCAGGGCTAAGCGCCCCAAGGCTCATGCCCGGCGTGACAAAGCGCTTGCGGATTGAGGTGATGGATTCCACTTCTTCAATCGCAATGGGCTGACCCAAGGGCTTAATGTCCAACAAGTCGCGCAGATGAATGGGCGGGTTGGCGCGCATCTTGGCGGAATATTGTTTCCACAATTCAAACGAGGCTTTGTTGCAGGCCATCTGCATTATATGCATCGACTGCGCTTCCCAAGCGTGGGTTTCCCCCGAACGGCGCGATTTATAGAAACCGCCAATCGGAAGGATTCCATCGCCCTGCAACCAACCAAGCGCGTGGACTTCTTCACATTTTTTCTGAAGGCCCGAAACGCCAATGCCCGAAATGCGGCTCGTCATACCGGGGAAATATTCCGCAACCATGGCGCGGCTCAGACCCACAGCCTCGAAGTTCAAACCACCACGATATGAGGAAATCACCGAAATCCCCATTTTGGCCATGATTTTCAACAAGCCTTGGTCAATCGCGTTGCGATAGCGTGCGACCGCTTCGGTCAAAGTGCCCTCCAACAGACCGCGCTCAATGCGATCCGCCAGCGAATCCTCTGCCAAATAGGCGTTCACTGTAGTTGCCCCACAGCCCACCAGCACCGCAAAATAATGCGGGTCAATGCATTCCGCTGATCGGATGTTGAGCGAGCAGAATGTGCGCAAACCCTTGCGCGTCAGCCACGAATGCACCGCGCTTGTCGCCAAGATCATTGGCATCGCGACTTTTTCTGCGCTTTGGAACCGGTCGGTCAACACGATATGCGCAGCACCCGAACGCACTGCATCCTCGGCCTCTTGGCGAATGCGCTCCAGCCCATCACGCAAGCCATTTTTATCTGCACCCGCAGCAAAGGTCGCGTCAATCGTCACCACGGCATCGCCAAAATGCTTCACCATCGCGTCAAATTGCGCATTGCCCACGAAAGGACTGTCGAGAACCAAAATCTCGGTTTGGCTGCTATCTTCGTCCAACACATTCTTCAGGTTGCCGAAGCGCGTCTTAAGGCTCATCACCCGATATTCGCGCAAACTGTCAATCGGGGGGTTCGTCACTTGACTGAAATTCTGGCGGAAGAAGTGGCTCAATGGGCGATATTTCTTCGACAAAACCGCGCTTGGCGTATCATCGCCCATAGAGGCCAAGGCCTCTTTGCCATCTTCGGCCATTGGTGCGAGAATATGTTCCAATTCCTCAATCGTATAGCCCGCGGCCACCTGACGGCGGCGCAGATCTTCGCCTGAGAAAATCGCTGTTTCCGTAAGGCCTTCGGTTTCCTTGGCCAAATCCGTGATCTTGCCGACCCAGTCGCCAAACGGGCGCGCCGCGGCCAAGGCATCCTTGATCTCGGTGTCGTGGAATAGCTTTTGCGTTTCCATGTCGACTGCAATCATCTGACCAGGCCCAAGCGCGCCTTTTTCAATCACGCGCGCCTCGTCAACAGGCACCATGCCTGCCTCGGAGCCCGCAATCAGCATCCCATCGCCCGTCACCACATAGCGCATTGGACGCAGACCGTTTCGGTCAAGACCCGCACAAACCCAACGACCATCGGTCATTGCAAGGGCGGCGGGGCCATCCCATGGCTCCATCACCGAATTGCAATAGGAATACATATCTTGCCATGCCTGCGGTAATTCGCTGGCGGTTTGGCTCCAAGCCTCGGGAACGAGCATGGTTTTTGCCATTGGCGCGTTGCGACCTGCGCGCACCAACACCTCGAACACAGCGTCCAAAGCGGCAGAGTCAGACGACCCTTGCGGGATGATCGGCTTAATATCTTCGGCCATATCACCGAAATAGGTGGATGCCATGCGAATCTCATGGCTCTTCATCCAGTTCACATTACCCTTGAGCGTGTTGATTTCGCCATTATGGGCCAACATGCGGAATGGCTGCGCCAACCACCATTGTGGGAATGTGTTGGTTGAATACCGCTGGTGGTAAATCGCGAAGGCGGATTCAAACCGCTCATCCTGAAGGTCGGGATAGAATTCCGATACCTGTTCCGCCAACATCATACCTTTGTAGATGATGGAACGGCAGGAAAGAGAGCACAGATAAAGTTGCCCCACGCCTGCGGCCGCAGCAGCTTTTTCAATGCGGCGGCGGATGACGTAAAGCTCGCGCTCGAATTGTTCGTGATCGATGCCCTTTTCATTCCGGATCAAGATTTGCTCAATCTCGGGCCGCGTTGCATTGGCCTTTTCACCAAGGCAAGCGGTATCAACAGGCACATGACGCCAGCCGTAAATATAGTGCCCCATCCGCAAAACTTCGGTTTCGACAATCGTGCGGCACAGCTCTTGCGCGCCAAAATCCGAACGCGGCAAGAACACCTGACCGACTGCAATCAATTTGTCAGAAGCAGGCTCATGGCCTGTGCGGCGAATTTGATCATAGAAAAACTGCACAGGGATTTGCACATGGATGCCTGCGCCATCACCTGTCTTTCCATCGGCGTCCACAGCGCCGCGATGCCAAACGGCCTTAAGCGCGTTGATCCCGTTTTCCACCACGCGGCGTGAAGGTTTGCCATCGACAGCAACGACCAAACCTACGCCACAAGAGGAATGTTCCTCCTCAAGGGAATACATACCATGCTCGACCATAAACGCGCGCTTGGCCTCTTCTGCGGCCACCCATTCGGCATCAAACTTGGTCATCACTCATACCTTTCTTTCGGAAGGGGCATCTTCAGGATGCGCGAAACGGGCCGAGGCCCTAGGATAAAACATCACCGCAATCATAAAGCGGCAGTGCATTCAGAAATCCCGCCTCATTGGGACGGGCAAAATCAACGGGGCTTGCGTCATAGGAGATTTCTTCCCCGCCTGGCAGGGTCAGTGTCTCGGTGCCGCCAAAGAATATTCGCAAGGAGGGGCTTACATATTGGTTTCCCACAGTGCTGCGTGTGCCGTCTGGTGTGGTTTCGGTATAGGCAAATTCCGTGCGTGCCAAAACCTCACCGTCAATCGCAACTGTGTCTCCCGTAAGAGCGTCAAAACCGCTGTAATCGCGGGTAAAGGGCGCGTCCCCTTCTGAGACAGACAGCGAAAAAGTGAAACTGTCCCGCCCTGTCTCAAGCAATTCGCTAAGGCTTGCGGGGTCAATTTCAGGTTGGACCAAGCGCGACTGAAGGCCCGTGCGAAGATCAAGCGATTCAAGCCACCGAAACTCACGATCCGTATGGGATAGTGACATTGGCCCATCGACATCTAGGCTGAGGCGCCAATGCTCGCCCGCAGCATCACCCTCACAGGTCCAATAATGCGAGACCATGCATCCGCGGCTTTGAACCGTGAGGAAGGCTTCGCACCCCGCAGGCGGTGTGATTTGCGCCGCTTGCGCCATCGCCGCAACACCAATGACCCCGCCCGCCGATGCGAGAAGGGTCAAGTGACGTGCGATGCTATGCGCAAGACGGGCCATATCGGATCACTCAGCCGCTATCACGCCGTGGCCTGCAACTTTTGCAAGGATCGCGTCCGCTGCTTCACGGCCATCACGGATCGCCCAAACAACAAGGCTCGCCCCGCGCGCAATATCGCCAACGGCATAGACGTTTTCCAATGCCGTTTCATGGCTACGGAAATCGGTCTTTACCGTCCCCCAACGGGTGACAGGCAAATCTGCGCAATTCCAAAGCGTGGGCAGATCTTCTGGCTCAAAGCCCAAGGCCATGATCACCAAATCCGCGTCCTCAACATAATCGGCACCCTCAATCACCTCGGGGCTTTGACGGCCTGTCGCATCAGGCGCGCCGAGGCGCATTTTCTGAACCTCGACACCCGTTACAGGATTACCAACAAAACCTTTTGGCGCGGACAACCAGACAAATTCCACACCTTCTTCTTCGGCGTTCTGAACTTCGCGTTGACTGCCAGGCATATTCGCGCGGTCACGGCGATATAGGCATTTCACAGAGGTCGCACCCTGACGAATCGCACTGCGCACACAGTCCATCGCAGTATCACCACCGCCGATTACGACAACTTTTTTGCCTTCGGCATTCAATGCGCCAGTGTCAAAATCAGGCACAGCATCGCCAAAGCTTTTGCGGTTGGACGCGGTGAGATAATCCAATGCCTTGACGATCCCCGAAGCCTCATGCCCCGCAACGTCCAAGTCGCGCGATTTATAGACGCCTGTCGCGATCACGATGAAGTCGTGCTTTTCGCGCAGCGCCTCAAAGGTGATGTCGCGGCCAATATCGGTGTTCAAATCGAACTTGACCCCGCCTTTTTCCAAAAGCTCATTGCGGCGCATCACCACGGGCTTTTCCAATTTAAACCCTGGAATCCCGTAGGTCAAAAGCCCGCCTGCGCGGTCATAACGATCATAGACTGTCACCTGAAGCCCTGCGCGGCGCAGACGATCTGCGGCAGCCAAACCGCCTGGCCCTGCGCCAATGATGCCCACGGATTCTGCCCGCTCGGTTGTGGGGGCAATGGGCATCACCCAACCTTCATCCCATGCGGTATCGGTGATGTATTTCTCGACCGAGCCGATGGTGACCGTGCCATGCCCAGATTGTTCAATCACACAATTGCCTTCACACAGGCGATCTTGCGGGCAGATACGCCCACAAATTTCAGGGAATGTGTTTGTGGCTTGGCTGATCTCATAGGCCTCGCGTAGGCGCCCTTCGGCAGTCAGGCGGAGCCAGTCGGGAATATTGTTGTGAAGCGGGCAATGCGACTGGCAATAGGGCACGCCACATTGGCTGCAACGGCCTGCTTGCTCCGCGGCTTTTTGCTCGGCATACTCGGCATAGATCTCGCGAAAATCCGCACGGCGTTCTTCGGCGGATCTCTTCTCGGGCGTTTCTTTAGCCACGGAGACAAATTTTAACATCGGTTGCTTAGCCACGGAACTTCTCCCATCTTCAACGCGCTTCTCATATTCCGAAAGCGCATCACATAAAAGACAGCAATGCTGACCCATATAATGCTGTTTTCATTTCTGACGGCCAATTTGCAACTTTGATTTACGAAAATAGGTATCGCACCATTACCTATTTGAAAAAATATCACATTAATTCAAGTCTTTAGAGAAGACTCGTTTTTATTGGGACATAGAACTCATGAGCCTGTTTTATCTTTTTATTCTCGCTACCATCCAAGGGATCACGGAATTTCTGCCGATATCCTCCTCTGGTCACCTGATTCTATTGCCCGCGCTGATGAATCATGCCGACCAAGGTCAGGTGATTGATGTCGCCGTGCATGTCGGCACATTGGGCGCCGTCATCTTGTATTTCTGGGCCGATGTAAAAGAGGCGCTGTTTGGATTTTTCCGCCTCCTGCGCGGCCAGATTGACACACGCGGCGCGTTTCTCGCGCTGTGCCTAATCATATCCACAGTGCCCGTGGTTGTGGCAGGATTGGTGTTCAAGCTTACAGGCCTCTCTGACCTGCTGCGCTCAACGGCGGTCATCGGGTGGACGATGCTTGGATTCGGAGTTGTGCTTTATTGGGCAGACCGCACAGGCACAGAAACGAAGCCTGCCACGGCATGGACGCTAAAAGATGCGCTGGTTATGGGGTGTGCGCAAATTCTTGCACTAATCCCCGGCACATCGCGCTCGGGCATCACCATCACTGCCGCACGAAAACTGGGCTACGGGCGCGAAGATGCGGCGCGGTTGTCGATGCTCATGTCAATTCCAGTGATCATCGCCTCAGGCGCACTTTTAGGGCTTGAGGTCATTGGCACAGCTGACATGGCAGCCGCACGCGATGGTGCCATCGCCGCAGCGTTCGCCTTTGTTGCGGCACTTTTGGCCCTGTCTGTGATGATGCGCCTTTTGAAAACCATCAGCTACACGCCCTATGTGATCTATCGGGTGATCTTGGGCGTGGTGCTGTTGATGATCGCGTATAGCTAGGGCTTATCGCAGCTTAGATGCGCTATCGCGGATTGCTGCATATTGACCACCATCGCGATAAGGCCACAAATATTCTGGCAAAACCGTATCAAGTGCAGTTGGTGTAATGCCAAAATCTGCCAAGGTTTTTGCCTTTGGCGACACGACATTATCCCGCTTGAGCTGACGCAGCTGATCACGGGTGAGGACACCATTGGCGAAAAGGCCAAATGTCACCGCCTGCGCCATATCAAGGCCAAAGGCCAAAGGCGCCGCAGCTAGGCTTGGGATGCTCAAGATCACGCGGCGGCGGCCAATAACCTTGAGCATCTTTTCAATCAACGCGCGGAAGCTCAGCTGCTCTGGCCCGCCCAATTCGTAAATTCCGCTAAACCGATCATCAAGAATGGCGGTAACAGCCGCTTGGGCCACATCATCCACATAGACAGGCTGAAATTTGCTGCCCGCCCCCATCAAAGGCACGAAAGGCGACAGCCGCGCCATGGCGGCAAAGCGGTTAAAAAACTGATCTTCAGGCCCGAACACAATCGAAGGCCGCAAGATGACCGCCTTTGGGAAAGCCGCCTTAACGCCTGCTTCACCTTGGGCTTTGGATTGCGCGTAAAGGCTATCGCTGTCTGCATCCGCACCGATAGCGGACACATGGACAAGCCGCGCGGCGCGCTCCTCTTTCGCAATCCTCGCAATGCGTGCAGCCCCTTCGGCCTGAACGGCATCAAACTTGTTTTTCCCTGACTCAACGAGAATACCCACGCAATTCACAACCGCATCGGCCCCTTTGATCGCGGCACGCACCGAAGCATCATCGCGGATATTGGCCAAGACAGGCTCGACCTGACCAACCACACCATAAGGGCGCACAAAACCTGCTTCATTAGGGCGGCGCACGGCAACACGCACGCGCCAACCTTCCTTAGCCATACGTCTTGCGATGTAGCGCCCCACAAAACCTGAGCCGCCAAAAATTGTCACAAGCTTGGACATCGTTCTGCCTTTCGGTCGTCTGGTCTGGATTTGCGCGATTGATACGCGGCAAACCCAAGCGAAACAAGGCGCAATTATATCACGCTCAAGCGTCACATGCGCGCAATCCAAATCACCCCATCCAAATCCGCCACAGCCATGCAACAGCCGTTGACAGCACCCATGCCGATATATAACAGCAGCCTCACGACACTGGCCCAGGTGGCGGAATTGGTAGACGCGCTAGCTTCAGGTGCTAGTGTCTGTATGGACGTGGAGGTTCGAGTCCTCTCCTGGGCACCAATCCCAAAAATTGAAATGCCGCAAACCGCTCAGAGATTGCTCTCTGGTGCGACGTCTAGAAATTCGTCCATAAACAGGCTCATCAATTCGGTGCGGGAATTTACGCCCGTTTTCCGAAAAATACTCGAGCTTTGCGCCTTGATTGTGCCCTCAGCGGTGGCGCGGGCGGTGGCAATCTCGGAAATACTCAAACCTTTCAGCATATACATCGCGATATCACGCTCTGCGGGGCTAAGCCCCCAATGCGTAAATTTATTTCGCACGAAATGATCCATTTCACCGCGTAGCAGGCGCAGCGATTCCGTTTGAGCGATATTACGCTCCTGCATCAGGCGCAGCTGCCGCAACAAAACGCGAATGGCCAAGATCAATGCGGCCGCCGATGCAACTTTGAAGGTGAGATGCAGCAAATCAAGAAAACTCGGCGCGTTGCGGGCTATCAAACGCTCGTAAAGGTCACTTCCGATGTCGAATACGAAAAACAAAACGCTGCCAAACAGAAATAAAGAAGTAAATTTCAGGGTCTTTTCTTCTTAAAACATGGTTTTTAGCATAAGGGATCCCGAAACTCTGTGCGACGTCTTCAGTATACTGAAATCTTGCCGCCATCGGTAGCCTAAGATCGGACTAAACCAAAGATATAATCCATGGGTTTTACGACCGTGGTTCAGTTGGCGTGACCAAAAGCCATAAGTATCTGCAAGCCTGCGACACGCCCCATCCTGAAACGACCACGCAAGGTGCAGCCCGTGCAAAACCTGACACCAGTGACGCGCAACACTATGTTGCGAAACGGCCTTCCCCATTTTGCCCTCAACTTGGCTGGGGCGACCTATATTATGGCGCTGGTCAATACCGCCTTTTGCCAAAGACTGATGACCCTGTTCGAGGGAGATCTTCGTGCCGCCATCGGCTTGGCCGCGGCTGTGGGCGCCTTGACCTTATTGCTGCTTGAATTGATCGGGCCAAGCGTTCTGCAAAAGCCCGTTCTGGCGGTCTTGATCCTGATTTCCGCCTCAGCAAATTATTTCCAAACGACCTTTGGCGCGAAACCGCCTTCAAATTAGAAGTCGGCGCTGCCGTTCTTGCGATTGGGGCGGTTGGTTTTTCTGGCGCGGCACCTGCGCAAATTTTTACACTTGGCTGTTTATTCTTAATGCTTTTCGCGACAGAGGCACTGAACACCGCAATTGAAGAAATTGTTGATCACATTTCTCCAAAATGGTCGCTGGCCGCACGCAATGCCAAGGATTTGGGATCGCTCGCCGTTGGCCTCGTGTCTCTGGTAGTGGCTGGCTATATCGCGTTCATCTTCCTCAGCCTGTAACCCCTGCATCACTGGGCATAAATTCACAGATCATTGCCTTGACCCCAATGGGCACCGCCTATACCCAATTTTTATTCGTAATCAGATGGAAAATGGGCGAAGATGGCCGGAAGAGGGCATCACCATATCCGCCCGTGAAAGGCTAGACACGTGACCATCCATACTTATCTCGGCGACCTTCCTGACGGCCTGAAACTGGGGCCGATTGTGGCGATTGATTGTGAGACAATGGGGTTAAACCCACATCGTGACCGCCTGTGTTTGGTGCAATTGTCTGACGGGGATGGAAACGCGCATCTGGTGCAGATCACCCAAGATCAAACAGCAGCCCCAAATCTTTGCGCACTTTTGACGGATCCGAACACACTGAAATTATTTCATTTTGGGCGTTTCGATATCGCGGCGATGTATCATCGCTTTGGTGCTTTGGCCGCCCCTGTCTATTGCACAAAGATCGCCTCAAAACTGGTGCGCACCTTCACAGATCGGCACGGGCTGAAGAACCTCGCCCAAGAATTGATTGGCGTGGATGTGTCAAAATATCAACAAACCTCCGATTGGGGGGCAAGCCATTTAACCGATGCCCAAAAAGATTACGCGGCCTCGGATGTGCTTTATCTGCACCAGATCAAAGATACACTTGATGCCATGCTCGCCCGTGAGAACCGCCAAGAGATGGCGCAGGCCTGTTTTGATTTCCTGCCAACCCGTGCCAAGCTTGATTTGGCGGGATGGCCAGAGATTGACATCTTTGCGCATTGATCCAACCCCATGCCCCAAGGTGCCACCTATTCTCAGATCATAACATTCAGCAAGCTGGTTCTTCCGCTTGCGGCTTTGCTGGTGTTGTCTTTGATGTTTCTGTTTTCGGGGCGCCCCGATCCGAACCAAGCTTTGCCTCTTGCCGCGCGAAACGCCGATGGCCAATTGGGTCAACAAGGCATGACCAACCCCCGCTTTACAATGGTTACCGGATCTGGGCGGCAGTTGGAGTTGATCGCGTCTTCCACCGAGCCCATTGACCCAGATGCCAATCAAATTCTTGCCACCAATGTAACGGCAGAAATAACGCGGTTAACGGGCGCGCGCGATCAAATCACGGCTGATCAAGCCTTATGGAATAGCCAAAGCTCTGACACACGATTAACTGGAAATATTGTTGCAACATCACCCGAAGGCTATAGGCTAGATACTGAGGAATTATCTATAAATGCCGCATCTGGTGACATTATCGCGCCCGCGGCGGTTTTGATCACATCGGACGGGATTCGCCTTGAAGCGGGGCAAATGGCAATCACTGGCCCGTCAGATCATCAGGTTGTGCATTTTCAGGGTGGCGTGCGGCTGCTATACGAAGGGAAATAGGGGGGCATATGCGGCAATTCTTCATCGCTATTTTCTTGATGGCCATAGGCCTGCCTGCGCAGTCGCAGACACAAGTTGGCTTTGGCGGCACCCCGCATGACAGCAGCGCCCCAATCGAAGTTGTCTCCGACAGTCTTGAGGTCGATGACACTAACGGAAATGCAATATTTCGCGGCAATGTGATTGCTGTGCAGGGCGATTTGCGCATCTCTGCGGCTGAAATCTACGTCCTCTATCAAACCAATGCCGAAACCGGCGGTCAAAACGATATCGACCAAGTGCAAGCGCTAGGTGGGGTTTTGATTACCCGCGGTGTGGACGCGGCCGAGGCTGAAACCGCCACCTATTTCGTAGCTCGCAACGAAATGGAAATGGTTGGCAATGTTTTGGTCAGTCAACAAAGCGGTGTTATTGCGGGCGAGCGGATGCTACTGGATATTGCCACGGGGCAAGGCACGGTGGATGGGCGTGTGCGCACAACTTTGCAGGGGGCAAACCAGTAAGTCATGGCAAAGCGGGTGTCATTAAAGGTCGAAGAGGGCGCAGCGGGTTTGATCGTTTCAAACCTCCGCAAAAGCTATCGCCGCAGACCCGTCATTCGTGATGTTTCCATGGAATTGCGCAGAGGCGAGGTCGTGGCCTTGCTTGGGCCAAACGGGTCGGGCAAAACCACAAGTTTCTATGCAATCGCGGGCTTGGTCACGCCTGATGGTGGCAAAGTAATGTTGGATGGCCACGATGTGACGCGGTTGCCAATGTATCGCCGCGCACGGGCGGGCATCGGATATTTGCCACAGGAAATGTCGATTTTCCGCGGCCTATCGGTTGAGGCAAATATTCTATCAATCTTGGAGATATCCGAGAAAGACGCCGTAACACGGCGCAAGCGGCTTGAAGATTTGCTGAGCGATTTCTCGATTGAACATTTGCGCCGCGCGCCCGCCCTATCCTTGTCAGGTGGGGAACGGCGGCGGGTGGAGATCGCGCGCTGCTTGGCATCAAATCCGCGCTATGTGTTGCTGGATGAGCCCTTCGCAGGCGTTGATCCGATTGCCGTGAACGATATCCGCAGCCTTGTTGCCGATCTCAAAACGCGCGGCATTGGTGTTTTGATCACCGACCATAATGTGCGTGAGACGCTGCAAATTGTGGATCGCGCCTATATCCTGCATGACGGCAAAATCTTAATGAGCGGCACCTCCAAAGATGTCGTGCAAGACGAGAATGTGCGCCGCGTCTATTTGGGCCAAAATTTCAAAATCGGCTGATCGTCTTCTGCTTTACGTTGACAGATGGCGGGGATTCGTCACCAAATAGGGGTGATGTTTGACAGAGCCAACACCCTCTTCTTTCCTGTCGCGCTGCTGACCGCAGGCAGAAATAGATTTGGGCAGGCGGTATCCCTGACATCTTCTTTTATAGTGTAGCGTTGCAGCCTCGCTTCAACGCTATCTTTATGTAATGGAGGTAACATGCGCTATCAAATCAGTGGGAAACAAATCGATATTGGCGAAGCACTCCAAACATATGTGAAAGACGGGCTTGGCGCGGCAGTTGCAAAATATGCTGAAAGACCAACGGATTCACATGTCGTTTTCTCAAAAAGTGGACATGAGTTCATATGCGAATCCAATGTTCACCTTTCCACTGGACTCAGCGCATCTGCCAAGGGCAGCGATACAGAAATCTACGCGGCCTTTGATAAGTGCTGTGAGAAAATGGAAAAGCAACTGCGCCGATACAAGCGCAGATTGAAAGATCATCACCGCGAACGCGCAGAACCCGTTGAACATTTCGCTGCGGCCTCGTATATCCTCGCGTCAACAGACAAAGACGAAGATGATGCGGATGACACATTGCAGCCCATCATCATCGCAGAAACCGAAACTAAAATCCCTTCGCTCTCTGTGGGTGAGGCGGTAATGCAGATGGAATTGGCGGGCGCCCCTGTCTTGGTATTCCGAAACGAAGCGAGCGCAGGCGTAAACATCGTCTATCGCCGCGAAGACGGAAATATCGGCTGGATTGATCCCCGCTAGACCGAAATAAAGACCCTGACGGGTAAGGAATACACGCGAATGGAACTTTCGATGCTCCTTGAGCCGCAAGGCGTGAAGGTTGTTTCTGATGTAACAAGCAAAAAGCGGCTTCTGCAATCTCTTGCAGATGTGGCTGAGGGTTTGCTTGACGTCAGCGCCTCGGAAATTTTCGAAGCTCTGCAGGAGCGTGAAAGCCTAGGGCCAACAGGCGTGGGGCATGGCGTGGCCTTGCCCCATGCGCGTTTGTCAGCGCTCGCGAAAATCACAGGCGTATTTTTCCGTCTTGAACGTCCCGTCAACTTTGATTCCGCAGACAGACAGCCTGTTGATCTGGTCTTTGCGCTGTTTGCGCCTGCCGATACGGGCGTGGATCACCTCAAGGCGCTGGCGCGCGTGTCGCGCACATTGCGAGATGCGGAACTTTGCGAAAAATTGCGGGCAAATTCTGACCCAATGACACTGCACACGTTATTGACAGGCGGCGTAGAAAGCCAAGCGGCCTAGGCCCAAGACCCAAATCCAAAACTGACATAGTCGCGCCGATAGGCCTCGGCGCAGACATCCTCAATTTCGGTCGTGTATATCTCGGAAAGCGAAATTGGATCGCAGGGATTGAGCAGAACGGAGGCCTGATCAATTCCACAGGGCGGTGGTTTTGATGAAATACAGACAGCGCGGCGCGACACAAAAGATCAGGGCGTCCGTGGCTGACCACGATCACGCTGACGCGCGGCTGGCTCATTCTTGGCCCATCTCCGCAAGCATGGCTTCGATCCGTGACACATCTTCAGGGTTGTTCAATTCCCAGAATTTGCGCCCTTGTGCTTCGACCTCGACACATAACACACGGCGACCGGACTCGAGGAAGCGCAATTGTTCTAACCCCTCAAGTGTCTCTAGCGGCCCTGTCGGCCATGTCGGATAGGCCAATAGCGCCTCGGGGCGATAAGCGTAAACACCCACATGATGAAAGACGGGGGTTTCTTCGGCGTCCTCAGAAATACCCGTGGTGTAGGGGATCACTTCCTTTGAAAAATAAAGTGCTTGGTGCGCGCTGCCAAAAACGGCCGTGGTTCCGCCAACGCGGCCTGCCTTACGATCCGCTTTGAATGCGGCCAGGGTTTCACCATCACAGCGCAAAACGGGCGTAGCAATGTCCGCAGACGGATCAGCGCGCAGGCCTGTGATCAACTCCTCCAAGAACCATGCAGGCGTCAGCGGCGCATCCCCCTGAAGGTTCACCACCATCTCAACATTTTGTCCAAGATTATTGAGGGCCTCTGCGCAGCGCTCCGTCCCATTCACACAATCGGACGAGGTCATCACAACCTGCGCGCCAAAACCTTGGGCCGCGTCTCGAATACGATCATCATCCGTGGCTACATAGACCGCGTCAAAACCGCTTACGGCACAAGCGGCGCGCCAACTGCGTTCAATCAGGCTCATAGATTTGCCCGAAACCCCGCGCAACTGCACCAAGGGTTTGCCCGGATAGCGTGAGGATTGATACCGCGCGGGTATTACACAAATGACGCTCATGGCTCGATCAACTCCACGGTTGGGGCATAGGCGATGAAGAAGCTATTCTCAAAACCTGCCTTGCCATAGGTAAATTCCTGATGGGTTGAAAACTCCACCATCTGGCCGCCCGCACCGCGCAAAATTGCATCGCCCGCGGCCGTATCCCACTCCATCGTGCGGCCAAGACGCGGATAGAAATCTGCCTCACCCGAAGCAACCAAACAGAATTTCAAGGATGAGCCTGCGCTGCGCAAATCTGAAATTTCATAGGCACTGATATAGGCATCCGTGGCGGCATCGCGATGTGATTTCGAGGCAACAACGCGCAAGGCGCTATTGTCGGCCTCTGCCACGGAAAGCAATTTCTGCGGGCCAATTTCATCGTAGTTAAAGGGCGTAAATTCCTCAACCGATTGGCCATCCGCACGTGTGTAAAACAATCGCTGCTTCGCGGGCGCATAAACAACACCACGCTGAGGGCGACCATCCAAAACAAGGGCAATGTTGACCGTAAAATCCCCACGGCGCTGCACAAATTCCTTTGTGCCATCAAGCGGGTCAACAACGATGAAATCCCGCAAGGATTGCCGATGGGTTTCAGCCTGTTCTTCGGTCACAAGCGCAAGATCGGGAAAGGCTGCGCGCAGACCCGCAGAGATATAGGCATCCGCCGCCTGATCAGCGCGGGTTACGGGACTGTCATCTGATTTGCTTTCAACACCAAAATCATCCGAGGCATAAACCTCCATGATTTTTTCGCCTGCCCCCAAGGCCAGGCTTCGAAACACGCGCTCGATCTTGTCAAAATCCATTTTGTAACAATTTCCTTAACCAGATTGCCTTAAATGGCCGTTTGCGGTTATCCTAATCTAGTTGGATGGGGCAAGTAGATCATATATATCTTGCCAAACAAACCGACATCTATGGATCAAGGCCAGCATCCATGTTTGAAGCGTGACAAACGAACACGATGAGGCGTAGCCTCTTTTCCATGCTTGAAGTGACCTATCACGCCTCGGTTCAAAAGGTGCGTTCATCGCACCGCAACGCCGTTTGGGCCATCATGACCAGCATAATACAGGCGGGCATGTTTGTCGGCGGATTTTATCTGATGTTCTATTTCATCGGCGCGCGCGAAGCGAAACTGCGCGGCGATTTCATGATGTATCTCTTGTCAGGGATTTATTTATACCTCTGCCATATCCGCGCGGTGGCTGCTGTCTCAGCCGCAGAAGGCGGCACCTCATCCCTGATGCAACATGGGCCGATGAACCCAATTGTGGCGATTGCATCCTCACTGATCTCGGCATTTTACGTGCAAACCATTTCGCTCTTGGTGATTTTATTCGCGCTGCACACGTTCAGCGGCACGGTGACCTTCCACAACTGGAAAGCCGCTTTATGTGGCCTGTGGCCTGTTGATTGTTGGCCTGATGGCTGAGTTTTTCACAACCAAGCGGGCCTCAATGTTGTGGGATATGGAGCGCTAGCCAAGAATTTCGTAGAATTCCTTGTGATCTTTCCCAAATTCCTAGCGTTGCGCTGCTTGCAGGGGGCGATGTGCCTGCCTATATAGCCACCGAAACAGGCTGTTCTGAACGGCCTATACATAAGCAGTGACGGAGCCGAGATCGGGCCGTTGCCGCATGTTCGCTTGAAGAAAAGGGACCAGAAAAGATGGCTAAAGTAATTGGCATTGACCTCGGCACCACAAACTCCTGTGTTGCGATTATGGACGGCGCGCAACCGCGCGTGATTGAGAACGCTGAAGGCGCGCGCACCACCCCATCGATTGTTGGCTACACCGATGACGAACGTCTGGTGGGTCAATCGGCAAAGCGCCAAGCTGTTACCAATCCTGAAAACACAATTTTTGCTGTAAAACGTCTGATCGGGCGTCGTTTGACCGATGCTGAAGTGGAAAAGGACAAGAACCTTGTTCCCTACAATATCATTGACGGCGGCAATGGTGACGCATGGGTCGAGGTAAAGGGCGAGAAATTCAGCCCCAGCCAAATTTCTGCACAAATCCTGACCAAGATGAAGGAAACCGCCGAGAATTATCTGGGCGAAGATGTGACGCAGGCCGTGATCACCGTTCCTGCCTATTTCAACGATGCACAGCGTCAGGCGACCAAAGACGCGGGTAAAATCGCAGGCCTTGAGGTGCTGCGCATCATCAACGAACCAACAGCGGCCGCATTGGCCTATGGGTTGGACAAAAAAGACACCAAGACCATCGCGGTCTATGACCTTGGTGGCGGCACATTCGACATCACAATTCTTGAGATTGACGATGGCCTGTTTGAGGTAAAATCCACCAATGGGGACACGTTCCTTGGCGGTGAAGATTTCGACATGGCGATTGTGAATTACCTCGCGCAGGAATTCAAAAAAGAAAACAATATCGATCTGACGCAAGACAAAATGGCGCTTCAGCGTCTCAAGGAAGCGGCGGAGAAAGCAAAGATCGAGCTTTCCTCTTCGACCCAGACCGAGATCAACCAACCGTTCATCTCGATGGGGTCAAACGGCCAGCCCTTGCACCTTGTGCTGAAACTGACCCGCGCGAAATTGGAAAGCCTTGTGGGTGATCTGATCAAACGCTCGCTGAAACCATGTCAAGCTGCGTTGAAAGATGCGGGCCTCTCAAAAGGCGATATTGACGAGGTGGTTTTGGTCGGCGGCATGACCCGTATGCCTAAGGTAATCGAAGAAGTGTCTAACTTCTTTGGCAAGGAACCTCATAAAGGCGTGAACCCTGATGAGGTTGTAGCCATGGGCGCGGCCATTCAAGCGGGCGTTTTGCAGGGCGATGTGAAGGATGTTGTTCTTCTGGACGTCACCCCACTAAGCCTTGGGATTGAAACCTTGGGCGGCGTCTTTACCCGTCTGATCGACCGCAACACGACCATCCCAACCAAGAAAAGCCAGATTTTCTCGACCGCTGAGGACAATCAAAATGCGGTGACAATCCGCGTCTTCCAAGGCGAGCGGGAAATGGCCGCTGACAACAAAATTTTGGGCCAGTTCAATCTGGAAAATATCCCACCAGCACCGCGCGGCATGCCACAAATCGAAGTGACCTTTGACATTGACGCGAACGGGATTGTCTCGGTTTCTGCGAAAGACAAAGGCACAGGCAAAGAGCAAAAGATCACCATCCAAGCATCGGGTGGCCTCAGCGATGAGGATATTGATCGCATGATCAAAGAGGCTGAGGAAAACTCTGATGCCGATAAGCAGCGCAAGGAATTAGTAGAGACCAAGAACCAAGCGGAAAGCCTGATCCACTCGACCCAGAAATCCTTGGAAGAACACTCCGACAAGGTTGATCCGACCACAGTCGAAGCAATCGAGTTGGCCATCAAAAACTTGGAAGAACAGATCGCGACCGATGATGCGGGCAAGATCAAATCTGGCATCCAAAACGTGACCGAAGCCGCGATGAAACTTGGCGAGGCGATTTACAAAGCCCAAGCCGAGGATGGCGAAGGCGGTGATGAGCCATCTGGTGTCGATGATGACATCGTAGATGCCGATTTCGAAGATCTGGACGACAGAAAGCGCTCCTAATCGGGAAATTTGATCCCGATAGACCAGCTGGGGTGCGCCTTGGCTGGTCTATGCGTTAAGAAAAGGGTGTCTACCGATGTCGAAGCGCGATTATTACGATGTTTTGGGTGTGGCGCGTGGCGCTTCGCCTGAAGAAATCAAGAAAGCCTATCGTCAAAAGGCGAAAGAACTGCACCCCGACCGCAATTCTGACAATCCGAATGCGGAAGCGCAGTTCAAAGAAGCGAATGAAGCCTACGAAGTTCTGAAAGATGCCGATAAAAAAGCGGCTTATGATCGTTTTGGTCACGCGGCGTTTGATGGCGGTATGGCAGGCGGACCCCGTGCGGGCGGCCCTCACGCAGGCGGGGATTTCGCCAGCGCCTTTTCGGATGTCTTCGAAGACCTTTTTGGCGATTTCATGGGCGGCGGCGGTGGCCGCGGTGGGCGTCAGCGCAGCACGCGCGGCTCTGATCTGCGCTATAATATGCGGATCACCTTGGAAGAAGCCTATGCGGGTTTCAGCCGCGAGATTACCGTTCCCACAGCCGTAACGTGTTCAAGCTGCTCTGGCAGCGGGTCAGAGGGCGGATCTGAACCCGTCACTTGCCCCACTTGTTCGGGCATGGGCAAAGTCCGCGCGCAACAAGGCTTTTTCACTGTGGAACGCACTTGCCCCACCTGTTCAGGCGTGGGTCAAATTGTGAAAAACCCCTGTCGATCATGCGGGGGCGCGGGTCGCGAACAAAAAGATCGTCATCTTTCCATCAAAGTGCCCCCTGGTGTTGAAACAGGAACACGCATTCGGCGCTCGGGCGAGGGCGAAGCAGGTCTGCGCGGCGGGCCAGCGGGTGATCTTTATATTTTTATCGAAGTCGCCGAACACCCAATTTTCAAACGCGATGGCGTTGATCTTTACTGCCGCGTGCCCGTGTCGATGGTCACCGCTGCCTTGGGTGGCGATGTCGAGGTTCCTTGCATTGATGGCGGACGCAGCCGCGTGAAGGTGGCCGAAGGCGCCCAATCTGGTCGCCAAATGCGTTTGCGCGGCAAAGGTATGCCCGCACTTCGCGGCAATGGCACAGGTGATATGTATATCGAATTGGCGCTTGAGACGCCTGTGAACTTGAATTCCGAGCAAAAAGACCTGCTTCGGAAATTCGAGGAAAGCCTGAATAAGGGAAATAACCCCCACGCGTCAGGCTTTTTCGACAAGGTCAAAAGCTTTTTCGATGATCTGAAAAGCTAATATAAACCCCCGCTGTTGCGGGGGTTTTTGTTATTTTCCGATTTCGCAAGCCGCCATGACAGCCATATTCAAAATGTCATTGGCGGTGGAAACAGTTGAACAAATTTGCACAGGCCGATCTGGCCCTGTCAAAATCGGGCCAATGACCGTAGCCCCCGCCATTTCTTGCATCAACTTCACGGAAATCGAGGCGGAGTGACGCGCAGGAACAACCAAAACATTGGCAGGGCCAGAGAGTTTACAGAATGGATATTGCTGCATCGCGTCCCGATTAAGCGCAACATCCACCGCCATTTCACCATCAAATTCGAAATCGACCCCCTCGCGCGCCAAAGTCGCAGGGGCATCCCCCATTTTCACCGCGCGCTCAGAGACAGGGTAGCCGAATGTTGAAAAACTGACAAAAGCGACACGCGGCTCAAGGCCCAAGATACGCGCAACATTTGCACCGCGCTTGGCAATCAGGGCCAGATCCTCGGCTTCGGGCCATTCATGGACAAGCGTGTCGCCCACCAAAACAACACGGCCCTTATGCATTAGCACCGTGATACCCACCGCGCCATCCTTGGCGGAGGCGTCAAAAACATGGTTGATCAAGCCCAAAACATGCGCGGATTTTCGCGTGGCCCCTGTGACCAGACCATCCCCATGCCCATGTGCAAGCATCAAAGCCGAGAACACATGACGATCCCGCGCGGCCAGACGATGGATGTCATGCCGATCAAAGCCTTTACGTTGCAGGCGGTTGTAAAGGAAATCTTTATAGGCATCTAAGTGGCGCGTTTTTGCGGCATTCACGATCTCAAGCTCGCACACAGCATCCGCCAAACCCGCCGCTGAGAGTTTTTCCGCGACATCAGCCTCACGCCCAACGACCAATGCCTTGCCCAAACCATTGCGCTGATAGGCCACCGCGGCGCGCAAGACGCGAATATCATCCCCTTCGGCAAAAATCATACGCGCCTGCGCATTACGGGCGCGGGCATAAATGCCCTGCATGATGGAGGAGGTCGGATCCATCCGCGCCTGCAAATCATTGGCATAGGCATCGAGATCCAAGATTGGCCGCCGCGCTGCGCCCGTATCCATACCCGCGCGCGCAACAGCGGGCGGAATTGTATAGATCAATCGCGGATCAAAAGGTGTTGGAATGATGTAATCGCGGCCAAAAGACAGCTTTTCACCATAGGCCATTGCGACTTCATCAGGCACATCTTCGCGCGCAAGTTCGGCCAAGGCGCGCGCACAGGCGATTTTCATTTCATCATTGATGGCGCGGGCGTGAATATCCAATGCACCGCGGAACAAATACGGGAAACCAAGAACGTTATTCACCTGATTGGGGTAATCACTGCGCCCTGTGGCCACGATCGCATCCGGGCGCACCTCGTGGGCTTCTTCTGGCGTGATTTCTGGATCAGGATTTGCCATGGCGAAAATCACAGGGTTTTCGGCCATGGATTTGACCATGTCTTGCGTGACCGCCCCTTTTGCCGAAACACCAAGAAAAACATCAGCGCCGCGCATCGCGTCTTCAAGACTGCGCAAATCGGTTTTCACCGCATGGGCCGATTTCCACTGGTTCATCCCTTCGGTGCGGCCTTGGTAAACCACACCTTTCGTGTCGCAAATAATACAATTCTGATGCTGCGCCCCCATGGATTTCAGCAGCTCAAGGCAAGCGATCCCTGCCGCGCCCGCACCGTTTAAAACGATACGGACATCTTCGATTTTTTTGCCCGTCAAATGCAGCGCGTTGATCAAACCCGCCGCACAGATCACCGCTGTTCCGTGTTGGTCATCATGAAAGACGGGAATATCCATTTCTTCCTTGAGACGCTGTTCAATCATGAAACATTCGGGGGCCTTGATATCCTCAAGATTAATCCCGCCAAAGGTGGGCCCCATCAGACGCACGGCGTTCACGAATTCATCGACATCTTCCGTGGCAAGCTCGATATCAATCGAGTTGATATCGGCAAAGCGTTTGAACAAGACCGCTTTACCTTCCATCACGGGCTTTGAGGCGAGTGCGCCTAGATTTCCAAGACCTAGAACGGCTGTCCCGTTTGAGATCACGGCAACCAGATTGCCCTTGGTCGTATAATCATATGCGGTTTCGGGGTTTTGTGCGATCACCTCACAGGGAACGGCCACACCTGGCGAATAGGCAAGGCTGAGATCCCGTTGGGTCGACATCGCCGTTGACGCGGAAATGTCAATTTTCCCAGGGCGGGGTTCCAAGTGATAGGCCAAAGCCTCTTCACGCGTGACCTTTGGTTTATTTGCCATAAATTCGCCTCCTCTTTCATTCGGTTTACAATCCCTTGACCGTGGCGACAACGCATCTCTTTTGTCCCTTCAAACAATGCCACAGAGACAGTAGGGTAAGCCCAAAGAAGGGGGCAGGAATGACAGGCCAAGTCACGCCAATGATGGCGCAATATCTTGAGGTGAAAGCCCGCCACGCGGATGCGTTATTGTTTTACCGCATGGGCGATTTCTATGAGATGTTTTTTGATGATGCTGTCGCCGCCGCCGAGGCATTGGACATCGCCCTAACAAAGCGCGGCCAACATCTGGGCGAAGACATTCCTATGTGCGGTGTCCCCGTCCATGCCGCTGAGAACTATTTGCTGACATTGATCCGCAAAGGATTTCGCGTTGCCGTCTGTGAACAGCTCGAAGACCCCGCCGAGGCGAAAAAGCGCGGGTCAAAATCGGTTGTTAAGCGCGATGTTGTGCGCGTTGTCACCCCGGGCACTTTGACCGAAGACAGCCTGCTGGACGCGCGGCGTCACAATTATCTAACGGCTTATTTTGAATCACGGGACGGATCAGCCGCACTTGCATGGTGCGATATGTCGACTGGGGGGTTTTGGGTGATGCCTGTAACCCCCGCGCGGCTTGGCCCAGAATTGGCACGCCTTGCACCGCGCGAAATTCTTATCTCGGAAAACCTTGATCCTAGCCGCATTGCCTTAATCAAAGAAACAGGCGCAAGCGTGACATGCCTTGCACCGTCAAGCTTTGACAGCAGATCCGCAGAAACACGGCTCACCGATTTGTTCAAAGTCGACAGCCTAGAGGCCTTTGGCCAGTTTGAACGTCCTGATCTCTCCGCCATGGGGGCGGTGGTCGATTATTTGGACATCACGCAAAAAGGCAATCTGCCCCGCTTGCAACGGCCACAGCGGCAATCTTTGACGCGGGTGATGTTGATTGATGCCGCAACGCGAAAAAATTTGGAAATTACACAATCGCTATCGGGCGGGCGCAAAGGCAGTCTTTTGGCCGTGCTCGACAAAACTGTGACCAGCGCAGGTGGGCGTTTGTTGGAGCGACGCCTTTCCGCCCCGTCCACAGATTTTGATGAAATCACAGCCCGACATGATGCGGTGACCTTCGCGCTGTCGAATTCTTCGATTTCGGATAGACTGCGCGAGATTTTACGGAAAGTTCCTGACATGGAACGCGCGCTGTCGCGCCTGTCCTTGGATCGGGCCAGTCCACGGGATTTGGCCGCAATCCGTTCGGGTCTGCGCCAAGCGCAGGAGGTGGCAGCTCAGCTTGGCGGGATAGAGCTTTCCTCGTTATGGCGCAATTTAGCGACTGATCTGGTCGGTCATGAACCCCTGATTGGGCTGCTGACAGATGCCCTGATTGAGGAGCCGCCTTTACTCGCCCGCGATGGGGGATTTGTTGCGTCAGGCTATCACCCTGAGCTAGATGAAATGCGCGCCCTTCGGGATGAGGGGCGTGGAATTGTCGCAAAAATGCAAGCCGACTATATTAGCACGACAGGCATTCCATCCCTTAAGATCAAACACAACAATGTGCTTGGCTATTTCATAGAAACGACCGCCACCCACGCGGAAAAGATGCTATCTGCCCCCCTGTCCGAGCAGTTTATCCATCGCCAAACCACGGCCAATGCGGTGCGCTTTACCACAGTCGACTTGTCAGAACTGGAAACAAAGATCCTTAATTCTGGCGCGCGGGCGATTGAGATTGAAAAGCAAATCTTTGAGGCGCTGCGCCACGAGATTTTAGCACAGTTTGATCCCGTCATGCGTGCCGCATTTGCCCTCGCATCAGCGGATTTTTATCTGGCCTTGGCACATATCGCGCGGGCACAAGATTGGGCGCGACCAGAGATCACAAAAGATCGCGATTTTGATATTGTCGCAGGTCGCCATCCCGTGGTTGAGGACGCGCTTCGCGGCAGCAAAGATCGCTTTGTTCCAAATGACTGCGCGCTATCCCCGCAGAGTGATGCTGCCGCCATACAATTACTGACTGGCCCCAATATGGCGGGTAAATCAACCTATTTGCGGCAAAACGCGTTGATTGTGATTTTGGCTCAAATGGGCGGTTTCGTGCCTGCCAGATTGGCAAAACTGGGGTTGGTCAGCCAAGTTTTCAGTCGGGTTGGGGCCTCTGATGATCTTGCGCGCGGCAGGTCGACCTTCATGGTCGAGATGGTGGAAACAGCCGCAATTTTGAACCAAGCCGATCATCGCGCCTTAGTTATCCTTGATGAAATTGGGCGCGGGACAGCCACCTATGACGGGCTGTCGATCGCATGGGCCACGTTGGAATTTCTACATGATGTTAATAAGTGCCGCGCGCTGTTTGCGACCCATTACCACGAATTAACCGCGCTTGCGGGCACCCTATCGGGCGCGCGCAATGCAACCGTGGCGGTCAAAGAATTTGAAGGTGAGATTGTCTTTCTTCACGAATTACGCGAAGGCGCCGCGGATCGATCCTATGGGGTTCAGGTCGCGAAACTTGCAGGATTGCCGCCTGCGGTGATCCATCGCGCCGAAGAAGTTTTGAAGAAACTGGAAAAGAATGATCGTGAGGGCGGCGCGCAGAAATCGCTGATTGATGATTTGCCGCTCTTTACCGCACAGCCTGCGCCACAGGCCCCCAAATCATCCCCGCTTGAGGATCGCCTGCACGCCGTGCATCCAGATGAGATGACGGCGCGCGAGGCGCTTGATTTGATTTACGACCTAAAGGCGTTGATTAAAGATTAGGATTTCGGTGTCGATGACACACCCACCTGCGCAGGCCGCAAAAGGCGATCATGCAGCAGGAATCCTTCGGTCATAACCTGAATGATCTGGCCCGCTGTCGCGCCTGGAACGGGGGCCTCAAACATCGCCTGATGCATTTGCGGGTCGAATTGGTCACCCTCTTCGGGTTTCACGACTGTCACGCCATGTTTTGAGAAAACATTCAAAAGCTCGCGCAAGGTCAGCTCAATACCTTCGATCACGCTGCCCGCAACATCACGTTGCTCATCGCCAACAGCCGATAAAGCGCGGTTGAGGTTGTCATAAACAGGCAACAAATCGCGGGCGAGACGGGTGCCGCCATAATGCTCGGCTTCGCGGCGATCCCGCTCGGCACGTTTGCGCAGATTTTCGGAATCCGCCATGACGCGCAACAAACGATCGCGCAGCTGATCCCGCTCCTCAGCCAGCGCAGCAATAACGCCTTCGGGGCTGGTATCAACATCTTCGCCAATGCCTTCGGCAAGGTCGATATCTTCCTCAGGCGCGTCAATATCATCAAGGAATTGCTCTTCCTGTGGCTCTGCCATCTTTCACCTCTTATGCACGATCAGAGATTAATTTCCCAACCAACTGTGCCGTGTAATCCACAATCGGCACGATCCGACCGTAATTGATGCGCGTTGGCCCAATCACGCCCACAGCGCCGATAATTTTCCGTTCCGAGTTCATATAGGGAGAGACAACCAAAGAGGAACCCGTAAGTGAGAATAACTTGTTCTCAGACCCAATAAAAATGCGCACACCATCGCCGCGATCGGTCAAATCAAGAAATTCCGCGATGTCGCGCTTGCGTTCGAGATCATCAAACAAGGATTTGATCCGTTCGAGATCTGCAATTTCTGGCGCATTGTCCAACAGATTCGCCCGCCCGCGAACAATGAGGCGCTCGCCCCGATGACCAGAATTTTCCCAAATCGCCAAACCCTGTTCAATTAGGGATTTTGCAATTTCATCAATCTCGCGGCGGCGTGTTTTGACCTCTTGCTCCATCACCGCGCGCAAATCTGTAACGGTGCGGCCTTCTGCCCATGCGTTCACAAAATTCGCAGCCTCGCGCATCGCACTTGGCGTCAATCCAGGCGGTGGGGTGAATAGCCGATTTTCAACATGGCCATCGGCGAACACCAAAACAACAAGGGCTTTTTCGGTTGAGAGGGATACAAACTCAACATGTTTGATCGGCGCCTCGTGTTTCGGGGCAAGCACCAAACTGGCGCCATGGGTGATGCCCGACAATGCCTTGCCAATCCGATCCAAAGCCGTTGAAACCGTGTCGGAATTGCTTTGCGCTGTCGCATCAAGGTGGGTTTTGTCGTCTTCGCCGAGTTCGGTAACCTCAAGCAACCCATCCACGAACATGCGCAGTCCCAAATGGGTTGGAACACGCCCCGCCGAAATATGGGGGCTGTCGAGCAGGCCGAGATATTCCAAGTCCTGCATCACATTTCGGATAGTGGCGGCTGAAATCTGTTCGGTCATGTTGCGGGTCAGGCTGCGTGATCCAACGGGCTCACCAGTGGAAAGATAGCCCTCGACCACGCGGCGAAAAACTTCGCGCGATCTCTCGTTCAACTCAGCGAGAATTTGTGATGTTTCACTCATTCTTCAGCCCCAAATCATCACCTAATTTCCCCGCATGGGCCGCAGATGGTCAATCCTGCTTGCAACTGCCCCTTTACTGCGACTATCCCACAGAGGTGGATCACAAGGAGATATTTATGCGTCCTTCAGGCAGAAACCTAGATGAAATGCGGAAAATTTCTATTGAAACTGCCGTGATGCGCCATGCGGAAGGGTCGTGTTTGATCAAATGCGGCGATACCCATGTTCTGTGCTCCGCCACAATCGAAGAGCGCGTGCCGCCATTTTTGAAAAATTCTGGTTTGGGATGGGTCACCGCTGAATATGGGATGCTGCCGCGCGCCACGCATACGCGGGGGCGGCGTGAGGCTGCGGTTGGCAAACAATCGGGCCGCACACAGGAAATTCAGCGTCTCATTGGTCGCGCATTGCGGGCGGGCGTGGACCGCTCCGCGTTGGGTGAACGTCAAATTACCATAGACTGCGATGTTATGCAGGCGGATGGTGGAACGCGCTGCGCCTCTATCACAGGGGGTTGGGTCGCATTGCGACTTGCTGTGAACAAGCTGCTTACCTCTGGCGCCATTACATCTGACCCGATTTTGGATAATGTTGCCGCCGTCTCTTGCGGCATTTACGCGGGCCAACCTGTTCTTGATCTCGATTATCCCGAAGATTCAGAGGCTGGAACCGATAGTAACTTTGTTATGACCGGCGCAGGTAAGCTGATCGAGATTCAAGCCAGCGCAGAGTCAGCGACTTTTTCCTTGGATGAATTCGCAGAATTGCAAAAACTTGCTCAGAAAGGCGTTGCAGAGCTTGTTTTGGCGCAAAACGCGGCGGTTGCGTGATGCGGAAATTCACCTCAAACACTTTGCTTGTGGCCACCCATAATCAAGGCAAACTTGAGGAAATATCGGCGCTTTTGACCCCATTTGGCATCAAGACCGTATCCGCCAAAGATCACGATCTGCCTGAACCCGAAGAAACAGGCACAACTTTTATCGAGAACGCGCGGATCAAGGCCCATGCTGCAGCCAAGGCAACAGGTCTACCCGCTTTGGCCGATGACAGCGGTATTGAAATTGACGCGCTTGGAAATGCACCTGGGGTTTATACGGCTGATTGGGCCGAAACCCCGAACGGGCGCGATTTTGCAATGGCCATGCAGCGCGCCCATGATGAGCTAGAGGCTGCAAACGCCCCACATCCACGCCTTGCGCGGTTTTGCTGCACGCTTGTCCTTGCATGGCCCGATGGCCATGACGAGATATTCGAAGGCGTTATGGCGGGTCAGGTGGTTTGGCCAATGCGGGGTGACCAAGGACACGGCTATGACCCGATTTTCCAACCCGAAGGCTATGACATCACCTTTGGTGAGATGGATCGTTGGGAAAAAAACAAAATCAGTCACCGCGCTGACGCATTTGCGAAATTGGTGAGCCTGTTTGAACAAGCGTGACGATTGGGAAAATGGCGGCTTTGGGATTTATATCCACTGGCCCTTCTGTCAGGCCAAATGCCCCTATTGCGATTTTAACTCGCATGTATCGCAGTCCATTGATCAATCACGCTGGAAACATGCCTATCTGAGTGAAATTGATCGATTGGCCACTGAATGCGGAGGGCGCGTTCTAAAGTCGGTGTTTTTTGGCGGTGGCACGCCATCTTTGATGGATGGAGAACTGGTCAACGCCATTATCGCGCGCATTTTACAGCACTGGCCCGCGGCAAATGATCTAGAGATTACCCTAGAGGCCAATCCGACCTCTGCGGAGGCAAGTCGATTTAAACAGTATCACGAAGCAGGCGTTTCGAGACTGTCTATGGGCATCCAAGCCCTCAATGACGCTGATCTCAAAGCACTCGGTCGCCTACATAGCGCCGAGGAAGCCTTGCGCGCCTTTGACATCGCGCGCGGCATCTTTCCCCGTGTCAGTTTTGATTTGATCTATGCGCGGCAGCATCAAAGCCTAGAGAATTGGCGCACAGAGTTGCGCCGCGCCCTCTCTTTAGGGTTAGATCACTTATCCGCCTATCAGCTCACAATCGAAGAGGGCACCGCCTTTGGCGCACGCGCCAAGATCGGCAAGCTCGATGGCCTACCCACTGAAGACTTGGCCGTTGATATGTATGATGTGACCCAAGAACTCTGCGATAGTGCGGGATTGCCGGCATATGAGGTGTCCAACCATGCCAGCGATTTGGCGCAGTCTCGGCATAACTTGGTTTATTGGCGCTACGGCGATTATCTCGGCATAGGGCCTGGGGCCCATGGGCGTTTAACGCTCGGCGGCGTGAAATACGCGACAGCGACACCGCTTTCGCCAAATCTGTGGCTGGATCAAGTGAACCGAACGGGTTCAGGTGAAACCGCACGGGAAGAAATTTCCTCGTATGATCAAGCCGTTGAGGCGTTAATGATGGGGTTACGCCTCAGTGAAGGCGTATCTCTTGCACGGATCAAAAACCTATCAAATATAGCAGTTAATTTAGAAAAGTTGAATGAATTCAAAGATTTAGGATTAATCGACCTAAATGGCGACAGGCTGAGTTGCACTGCGTCTGGACGGCCCGTGCTGAATGGCGTGTTGCGCGGCTTATTGGCCTAGGCCCCGCCCCCCAAACGGCGCATCAGTTCATCCAAGGCTTCGAGATCTTTATAGCTGATTGAGATCTTACCAGCCCCAGACCCTGAATCATGACTGATATCCACCTTCATCCCCAAGGCGGCTGACAAATCCGCCTCAATCGCGCGGGTATCAGCGTCTTTGGTTGGTGCTGTTGAGCGCGGAGATTTAGATTTATCGCCTGCCGCGCTTGCCAGTTTTTCCGCCTCGCGCACCGATAACCCTTTGGCAATGATCTCGCGTGCCAGTTCCGAGGCATTGGGCGTTGTGATCAGGGCACGCGCGTGACCCGCTGACAGGCGCCCTTCGCGCAGCATGGCCTGCACATCATCAGGCAACTGCAAAAGACGCATTAAGTTTGCAATATGGCTGCGGCTTTTCCCCATCGCCTCAGCCAATTTTTCTTGGGTATGGCCAAAACGATCAATTAGCTGCCGATACCCCATCGCCTCTTCGATTGAATTGAGATCAGCGCGCTGAATATTCTCGATAATCGCGATCTCGAGAACCTCAACATCTGTGAAATCCCGAATAATGACGGGCAATTCATGCAATTGCGCCATTTGCGAAGCGCGCCAGCGGCGTTCGCCAGCAACAATCTGATAATCACCATCATGGTTTGGATCGGCGCGCACGATAAGGGGCTGAATAATGCCCTTTTCCTTAATCGATGCGGCAAGTTCCTCCAGTGCTTCTGGGGTGAAATTACGGCGCGGCTGTTCGGGATTGGGACGAATACGCTCAATCGGCAGTTTGGTATCCGCACGGCGCGCTGGGGCGGGTTGCGATCCCTCGATATCTTGCGCTGGCGCGGCATTCACAGCTGGGCTCGTCCCGACATCAATGTCTTGCATCAACGCAGACAGACCACGCCCCAAACCGCGTTTATCCCGTTTACTCATTATCTTCTCCTAGCGCGACTTTACCGCATCGTGGCGCGCCACGATTTCTTCTGCAAGCGCCTTATAGGCCAGAGCGCCTGTTGAGGTTGCATCATAATCCAAAACAGTTTGCGCAAAGGATGGCGCTTCGGACAGGCGAACATTGCGCGGGATTTTGGTTTCATAAACCAATTCCCCTAAGGTTTGCCGTGCATCATCTTCAACCAATTTTGAAAGGTTATTGCGCAAATCATACATCGTCAAAACCACACCTTCGATGCGCAATTCCGAATTTGCACCTTCACGCACTTGGCGCACGGTCAACATGAGCTGTGACAAACCTTCCAATGCGAAAAATTCAGCCTGAAGCGGCACCAAAACAGAATCCGCAGCGACCAAAGCGTTCACTGTTAGAAGGCTTAAGGATGGCGGGCAATCCATGAAAACATAATCATAGGCACGCAAATCCGCCGCGCTAAACGCATTGCGCAATAGAACAATACGTTTTTCATTATCGCTGAGTTCAACATCCGCCGAGCTGAGATCGGTTGTTGCGGGGACAACATCAATGCCATCAACCTTGGTTTTCTGGGTCACATCCGCAAGTTTCGCGCCCTCAATCAGCAAATCATAGCTTGAGAGATCACGATCTTCGACACCCAACCCAGTCGAAGCGTTGCCCTGTGGGTCAAGGTCAATTAGCAAAACGCGCTTGCCCATTGCGGCCAATGCAGCGCCAAGATTGATTGTTGTGGTTGTTTTTCCAACCCCGCCCTTTTGGTTGGCAATCGCGATAATTCGTGGTGAGGCGCGTTCAGACACGGCGTAATTCCTTTATTTCTATGATTTGACCGTCGTCACTGGTTACGCTCGGATGAGTCTTGATCGACATCTGCCACGATTCCTTTGCGGTGTCGATTTCTTGCGGGGCAGATTGGCCCTTTAAAAACAAACATTGGCCATCTGTTGCTAAATGGCGATAAGACAGCGTGCAAAGCTTGGACAAATCGCTAAGCGCACGGGCTGAAATTATGTCGGCATTTTGGGGCGGCGCGTTTTCGATCCTGCGGGACATCACATTTATTGATATCCCGACCTGACGCGCGACATCCCGCAAGAACGCGCATTTGCGCAAATCGGATTCAATGAAATGAAAGCTGATATCTGGGGATTTTTCTGCTGCAATAATTGCGCAAACCAATCCAGGAAAACCGCCGCCACTGCCCATATCTAGCCATTTTCCACTGGATTTTGCCGCCAATGGAAAGATTTGTGCAGAATCTACAATATGGCGCGACCAGGCGTCAGGTAATGTTGCAGGGGCGACCAAATTGATCGCCTTTTGCCATTTCACCAACATATCAACGTAAATCTGCAATCGATCCAATGTTTCACGTGAAACAAAGGTGCTAAGATATGCCTGCGCTTCACTTTCGGTCATGCGGATTTCCGTTGAATTTGGCGCAGTTTTGTCAGGATCAATGTCAAGGCGGCTGGGGTCATGCCATCAATTCGGCTCGCCTGCCCTAAATCGCGTGGCTGCACTTTGGTCAATTTCTGCCGCAATTCTGTTGATAGCCCCTCGATCTCCATAAAATTAAGGGTTTCAGGGATTAATTGCGCCTCGTCCCTCTTGAGCGCCTGAACATCGCGTTCTTGGCGTTCAATATAGGCGGCATATTGCGCCTCTCGGTTAATCTGCGCCTTTGTCGCCGCGCTGTGGTCGATCATTTCGGGCCAAATGGCCTCAAGATCGGAGAATTCTATGTCTGGGAAGGCCAAAAGCTCGACCCCGTTGCGGCGCTGACCATCCTGGTTCATATTTAGCCCGTGCTTCTTTCCCTCAGATGGCGTCAGATTATGGTTCCGCAGGACGGTGTAGCAAGCGTCAATCTGAGCCATCTTATCTTCGAATAAACGCTTGCGCGTCTCGTCCACTGTGCCGAGATCAATACCAAGCGGTGTAAGACGCTGATCCGCGTTGTCCGCGCGTAAAGAAAGACGAAATTCGGCGCGCGAGGTGAACATGCGATAGGGTTCGCTGACACCGCGGGTCACCAAGTCATCAATCATCACGCCGATATAGCTTTCACGGCGCGAGAATATCACGGCATCCCGCCCCTGCGCGGAACGCGCTGCATTAACACCCGCCACAAACCCCTGTGCGGCCGCCTCTTCATATCCAGTTGTGCCGTTGATTTGGCCTGCGAAATAAAGGTTTTTTACAGTCTTAACCTGCAAATCGGCCCCAAGCGCGCGGGGGTCTACAAAGTCATATTCAATCGCATATCCTGATTGAAGGATCTCAACCGCCTCTAACCCAACCATCGAGTGAACATAATCCACCTGAACATCAGCGGGAAGCGAGGTTGAAATCCCGTTTGGATAGATAGTGTGATCCTGTAGACCTTCAGGCTCAAGGAACACTTGATGCGAGGTTTTGTCGGCAAAGCGCACAATCTTATCTTCAATAGAGGGGCAATACCGTGGCCCGATCCCCTCGATATGCCCGCCATACATCGCAGAGCGGCCAAGATTGTTGCGGATAATCTCATGCGTTTTTTCATTGGTATGCGTAATACCGCACGCAATTTGACGCACATGTGGCTTATCCGATAGGAAAGAGAATAGGACAGGATCATCATCCGCGGGTTGGGTTTCCAAAATATCCCAATTAATCGTGCGCCCATCCAAACGTGGCGGCGTTCCTGTCTTCAAGCGGCCAAGTGGCAGGGCAAAACTGTCGATCCGCTCCGCCAATTTAACCGAAGGCTTGTCACCCATTCGGCCGCCAGGCATGCTTTTGTCGCCAATATGGATAACCCCACGCAGGAATGTGCCTGTTGTCAAAACCACTGATTTCGCTGAAATCTCAGCACCATCCGCCAAAACAACGCCTGACACGGCCTCGTCAGTGCCAAGAAAATCGGCCACCTCGCCTTTAATAATTGTCAAATTCTCGGTTCGGGCGAGCAGATCTTGCATCGCAGCACGGTATAGTTTGCGGTCAGATTGCGTGCGCGGGCCCTGAACCGCGGGGCCTTTTCGGCGATTCAGCAAGCGAAACTGAATACCTGAGCGGTCCGCAGCCAAACCCATAACGCCCCCTAGGGCATCAATCTCACGCACCAGATGGCCCTTACCCAAGCCGCCAATGGCTGGATTACAGGACATAACCCCAATATTATCGAAGGATAATGTGACAAGCGCGGTTTTTGCGCCCGCCCGCGCGGCTGTATGAGCGGCCTCTGCACCTGCATGGCCACCCCCAATCACCACAACATCGAAATCATGATGTTTCACGTGAAACACTCCGCTATTCTTATTTACCGAGGCAAAATTGCGAAAAGATTTCGCCCAAGACCATCTCAACATCAACACGGCCAATCAGCGTATCCAGCTTTCTTATAGCATATCGCACATATTCCGCAGCTATGTCTGTGTGACTGTCGCCTTTTGCAAGGGCAATCCGTGCGTCATCCAGACCTTGCCGCGCATCTAGCATCGCTTGGCGATGGCGCATATGGGTTGCGGTGGCAACATTCGCGGCGCGATCCGATAAGCGCGCTGAAATTAGCGCGATCAACTCATCCACGCCTTGACCCGTCTGTCCTGACACAGAAATTCCACCGCCGTGCTGCATGTCGGCCTTACCCAATATGGATATATCATCAGCATCTAAATCAAAGGGTGGCTGTTCCTCTGTGTTAGATTTCAGAAAAACCCGCAAATCTGCGGATTTTGCACGATCGATCGCACGCTCAACACCGATGGATTCAATCGTGTCTGTGCTGTCACGGATGCCAGCAGTATCGAGTAACGTCACAGGCAGACCACCAAGATCAAGGCGCACCTCAATCACATCGCGGGTTGTTCCCGCGATTTCTGAGGTGATCGCAATATCCCGCCCAGAAATAGCGTTCAACAGCGTGGATTTCCCCGCGTTTGGCGCACCAATTATAGCGACCTCAAACCCGTCACGGATACGTTCAGCCACCAAACTGCCTGCAATTTCGACATCCAAACTCTGCACCACCTGCGTGATAAGGCCCTGCACCTCAGGGGTCACGTCAGTGGGCACTTCCTCATCCGCGAAATCAATCGTCACTTCGATCAATGCTGTCGCGCGCAACAAATGCTGCCGCCACTCTTCAACCAGCTTTCCCAAATGTCCCGAAAAAACACGGCTGGCTTGGCGTCTTTGCGCCTCTGTTTCTGCATTGATCAGATCACCCAGCCCTTCAACCTGAGCGAGATCAAGCTTGTTATTTTCAAGGGCGCGGCGCGTAAACTCGCCCGGTTCGGCCATACGGGCGCGGCCAGTTTCTGACAAAGCCGCAAGAACGGCTTTCACAACTGCGGGGCTGCCATGGCAATGCAGCTCAATCACATCTTCGCCTGTAAAACTATGTGGCGCCTGAAATCGCAACGCCAAAACATGATCAATAATCTGGCCGTTATCCTTGAAAGGTCGAAGCCTAAATTGACCAACGTCTGGAAGGCAGCCAAGAAATTTGGAGCATAAATCGACAGCCTCCGCACCCGATACCCGAATAACGGAAACGCCCGCCCGACCATTGGCCGAGGCGAGCGCGAAGATGGTATCCGCAATGAAGCCTGACATCTTAGGTGTTCATGGAGTCGAAAAATTCCGAGTTCGTTTTGGTCTGTTTCAACTTAGAAATCAGGAATTCAATCGCGTCTGTAGTTCCCATTGGGTTCAAGATGCGGCGCAAGACATAGGTTTTCTGCAAATCGCCCTTATCGACCAACAGGTCTTCCTTACGGGTGCCAGATTTCAAAATATCCATAGCTGGGAAGACGCGCTTATCCGCCACCTTACGATCCAACACGATTTCCGAGTTACCCGTGCCTTTAAATTCTTCAAAGATCACTTCGTCCATGCGGCTACCTGTATCGATCAAGGCGGTTGCGATAATTGTCAGCGATCCACCTTCTTCAATGTTACGCGCCGCACCAAAGAAACGCTTAGGGCGTTGCAGGGCGTTCGCGTCAACGCCGCCTGTCAAAACCTTACCCGATGATGGGACAACGGTGTTATACGCGCGCCCCAAACGGGTAATAGAGTCGAGCAAAATAACAACATCGCGCTTATGTTCGACAAGGCGTTTTGCTTTTTCGATGACCATTTCCGCTACCGCAACGTGACGTGTTGCAGGTTCGTCAAAGGTCGAGGATACAACCTCACCCTTCACTGACCGCTGCATATCCGTCACTTCCTCGGGGCGTTCATCAATCAGCAAAACAATCAAATAACATTCTGGGTGGTTCGTTTCGATAGAATGCGCAATGTTCTGCAAAAGCACGGTTTTACCTGTGCGTGGCGGTGCAACAATCAGGGCACGCTGGCCTTTACCGATAGGCGATACCAAATCAATAATGCGCGCGGAACGATCCTTGATCGTTGGATCTTCGATCTCCATCTTCAACCGCTCATCAGGATAAAGCGGCGTCAGGTTATCAAAGGCAACCTTATGGCGTGCCTTTTCTGGCACTTCAAAATTGATCTTGGAAACCTTGGTCAGGCCAAAATAATTCTCTGTCTCGCGTGGTGCGGCAATCACACCCTCGACCGTGTCACCCGTGCGCAAGCTATGCTGCCGGATCATGTCAGGCGAGACATAAATATCGTCTGGGCCTGGAAGGTAATTTGCCTCAGGCGAGCGTAAGAACCCAAACCCGTCTTGCAAAACTTCCAGCACACCATCGCCGTAAACATCCCACCCTTCTTCTGCGCGCTCTTTGAGAATGGCGAACATCATGTCGCCTTTGCGCATGGTCGAGGCGTTCTCGATTTCCAGCTCTTCTGCCATAGACAGAAGATCTTTAGGTGATTTTGCCTTTAGATCAGCAAGATTGAGAGAGTTAACTGTCATGAGAGTTCCATATGCCTCTTGAGACGCATCGCGTTTAAGGGCTTTTTCACAATTGGGAAGGATAGTGATCGGACGATCCCTAAGCGTGTCTTCTACGCACAGATGGAACTCAAGTCAATCTGCAGCTCGGTGCGTAGAATTTTGCCGATGTTACAAAAAGAAAATAATAATTTTAAGAATAGGATGATGATTTAGTTGAGCAGTGCAAAACCTTGGAAACTTATTTATCATTATTTTATCAACAGGCTCTTTGTTGGGGATGATATTTACCCCCAGAAACCGAAATACTATAAAAATAAA